>Ga0180221_1000055_pt1 | contig 219656 bp, 217 predicted proteins | sample eDN5th37CKraftMG_FD_151339 | JGI IMG/M metagenome (GOLD analysis project Ga0180221, IMG submission 151339) | Enriched Miracle-Growth compost microbial communities from Emeryville, California, USA - eDNA 5th pass 37_C Kraft MG (version 2) (version 2) ... | reverse complement strand
GGCGACAATGTGACGATGGACGTCTCGCTGATCGTGCCGATCGCGATGGAAGAGAAGCTGCGCTTCGCCATCCGTGAAGGCGGCCGCACCGTCGGCGCCGGCATCGTGTCGAAGATCGTCGAGTAAGAAAGATTGTGCAGGGGCGCCTGCTTGCGGATCCGATCCATGGGCAGGCGTTCCCGCGTAACAAGGAACAGATGAAATGAACGGTCAAAACATCCGCATTCGCCTCAAGGCGTTTGATCATCGGATCCTTGACGCTTCGACGCGGGAGATCGTGTCGACTGCCAAGCGTACCGGTGCCAATGTGCGCGGACCGATCCCGCTTCCGACCCGGATCGAGAAGTTCACGGTCAACCGGTCGCCGCACATCGACAAGAAGAGCCGCGAGCAGTTCGAGATGCGCACGCACAAGCGTCTTCTCGATATCGTTGACCCGACCCCGCAGACCGTCGATGCGCTGATGAAGCTCGACCTCTCTGCTGGTGTCGATGTCGAGATCAAGCTCTAAGAGCTTGAGGACGGAAGGAACGAACCCGATGCGTTCAGGTGTTATTGCACAGAAGCTGGGCATGACCCGCGTCTATAACGACGCTGGCGAGCATGTGCCGGTGACGGTTCTCCGGATGGAGAACTGCCATGTGGTGGCTCAGCGTACAGTTGAAAAGAACGGTTACACGGCTGTCCAGCTTGGTGTTGGCCTTGCCAAGGTCAAGAACACGCCCAAGGCGATGCGCGGCCATTTCGCCGCTGCCTCCGTTGAGCCGAAGGCGAAGCTTGCCGAGTTCCGCGTGTCTCCGGACAATCTGCTCGACGTTGGCGTCGAGATCACGGCGGAGCATTTCGTTCCCGGCCAGAAGGTCGACGTGACTGGTACCTCGATCGGTAAGGGCTTTGCCGGTTCGATGAAGCGCCACAATTTCGGCGGCCATCGTGCCTCGCATGGTAACTCGATCACCCACCGTGCGCATGGTTCGACCGGTCAGCGTCAGGATCCGGGCAAGGTGTTCAAGGGCAAGAAGATGGCCGGTCACATGGGTCAGACCCGCGTGACGACGCAGAACATCGAAGTGGTGTCCACGGATCTCGCTCGCGGCCTCATCCTGGTCCGCGGCGCGGTTCCGGGTTCGAAGGGTGCATGGATCCTGGTGCGCGACGCCGTGAAGAGTTCGCTGCCCGAGAACGCGCCGAAGCCGGCCGCTCTCCGTCAGGCCGCACAGACTGTAGCAGCGTCCTCCGCGCCGGAAGCGGCCGAAGCGACTGAGGGAGCCGAATAATGGATCTCACGATTACAACTCTTGAAGGCAAGGATGCCGGCAAGGTGAAGCTCTCCGAGGAGATCTTCGGTCTTGATCCGCGCGACGACATCCTTCAGCGCGTCATTCGCTGGCAGCTTGCCCGCCGCCAGCAGGGCACGCATCAGACCAAGACCCGCGGCGAAATCTCCCGCACCGGCGCCAAGATGTACAAGCAGAAGGGTACGGGCCGCGCCCGCCATCACTCTGCTCGCGCTCCGCAGTTCCGCGGCGGCGGCAAGGCTCATGGCCCGGTGGCTCGCAGCCATGAGCATGATCTGCCGAAGAAGGTTCGCGCCCTTGGCCTGCGCCATGCGCTGTCGGCCAAGGCGAAGTCCTCCGACCTGATCGTCATCGACGATCTGGCCGCCAAGGAAGCCAAGACCAAGGCGCTCTCGGCACAGTTCGCCAAACTCGGCCTTGAGAACGCGCTGCTCATCGGCGGTTCGGAGATCGACGTGAACTTCCAGCGCGCGGCTTCGAACATCCCGAATATCGATGTGCTGCCGGTGCAGGGCATCAACGTCTATGACATCCTTCGCCGCGGCAAGCTCGTGCTTTCCAAGGCGGCGGTCGAAGCTCTCGAGGAGCGTTTCAAATGACTGATCTTCGCCATTACGACGTGATCGTCAGCCCGGTCATCACCGAAAAGTCCACCATGGTTTCCGAGAATAACCAGGTGGTCTTCAATGTGGCCCGCAAGGCGACGAAGCCGGAAATCAAGGCTGCGGTCGAAGCGCTGTTCGGCGTGAAGGTGACCGCGGTGAACACTGCAGTGCGCAAAGGCAAGGTGAAGCGGTTCCGCGGCATCGTCGGGCGCCAGAGCGATGTCAAGAAAGCGGTCGTGACGATTGCCGAAGGGCAGTCCATCGACGTTTCGACTGGTCTTTGAGAGGCCGTGGAGTAAAAGACAATGGCACTCAAGCATTATAACCCCACCACGCCAGGCCAGCGCCAGCTGGTCCTCGTGGACCGCTCCGAACTCTACAAGGGCAAGCCGGTCAAGTCTTTGACCGAGGGCCTGACCAAGAAGGGCGGACGCAACAATGCCGGCCGCATCACCGCCCGCTATCAGGGTGGCGGTCACAAGCGCACCTATCGTTTTGTGGACTTCAAGCGTCGCAAGCACGATGTCGCCGCGACCGTCGAGCGTCTGGAATACGATCCGAACCGCACGGCGTTCATTGCGCTGATCCGCTATGCCGATGGCGAGCTCTCCTACATCCTGGCGCCGCAGCGCCTGGCGGTTGGCGACACGGTCGTCTCCGGCCAGTCGGTGGACGTGAAGCCGGGCAATGCGATGCCGCTTTCGGCGATGCCGGTCGGCACCATCATCCACAATGTGGAGATGAAGCCGGGCAAGGGCGGCCAGATCGCCCGCTCCGCCGGCACCTACGCCCAGCTCGTCGGTCGCGACCAGGGCATGGCGATCCTTCGCCTGAACTCGGGCGAGCAGCGTCTGGTTCATGGTTCCTGCTTCGCCACCGTTGGCGCGGTTTCGAACCCGGACCACGGCAACGTTTCGCTGGGCAAGGCCGGCCGCCGCATCTGGCTCGGCAAGCGTCCGAGCGTTCGCGGCGTCGCGATGAACCCGGTCGACCATCCGCATGGCGGTGGTGAAGGACGTACGTCGGGTGGCCGTCATCCTGTTTCTCCGTGGGGCAAGCCCACGAAGGGCAAGCGGACGCGCTCCAACAAGGCGACGGACAAGTTCATCATGCGTTCGCGTCATCAGCGCAAGAAGTAAGAGGGTAGTCTGAAATGGCTCGTTCAGTTTGGAAAGGCCCGTTCATCGACGGCTATCTTCTCAAGAAGGCTGAGAAGGTTCGCGAGGGCGGTCGCAATGAGGTCATCAAGATCTGGAGCCGTCGCTCCACGATCCTGCCGCAGTTCGTCGGCCTGACCTTTGGTGTCTACAACGGCAACAAGCATGTGCCGGTTTCGGTGTCCGAGGAAATGGTCGGACACAAGTTCGGTGAATTCGCGCCGACCCGGACCTATTACGGTCACGGTGCGGACAAGAAGGCGAAGAGGAAGTAACGATGGGCAAGGCTAAGGCTCCGCGCCAGCTTAAGGATAACGAGGCGAAAGCCGTCGCCCGCACGATCCGCGTCAGCCCGCAGAAGCTCAACCTGGTGGCGAGCTTGATCCGCGGCAAGAAGGTGAGTGCGGCACTGGCCGATCTGACGTTCTCGCGCAAGCGGATCGCCGGCACGGTGAAGAAGACGCTTGAATCGGCGATCGCCAACGCTGAAAACAACCACGACCTCGATGTCGATGCGCTGATCGTCGCGGAAGCCTATGTCGGCAAGTCGATCGTCATGAAGCGCTTCCATGTCCGCGGCCGCGGTCGCGCGAGCCGGATCGAGAAGCCTTTCTCGCATCTCACCATCGTCGTCCGCGAAGTCGCGGAAAAAGGGGAGGCCGCATAATGGGCCAGAAGATTAATCCGATCGGCTTCCGCCTCGGCATCAATCGCACCTGGGATTCGCGCTGGTACGCGAATACCGGCGAGTACGGCAAGCTGCTGCACGAAGACCTGAAGATCCGTCAGTATCTGATGGACGAGCTGAAGCAGGCCGCCATCTCCAAGGTGGTGATCGAGCGTCCGCACAAGAAGTGCCGCGTGACCATCCACTCGGCGCGTCCGGGTCTGATCATCGGCAAGAAGGGTGCGGACATCGAGAAGCTGCGCCGCAAGCTTTCCGAAATGACCAATTCGGAAGCCGCGCTCAACATCGTCGAAGTGCGCAAGCCGGAAATCGACGCAACGCTCGTTGCCCAGTCGATCGCCCAGCAGCTGGAACGCCGTGTGGCATTCCGCCGCGCCATGAAGCGCGCCGTGCAGTCGGCCATGCGCCTGGGTGCCGAAGGCATCCGCATCAACTGCTCGGGCCGCCTCGGCGGCGCTGAAATCGCCCGTATGGAATGGTACCGCGAAGGCCGCGTGCCGCTGCATACGCTGCGTGCCGACATCGATTACGGAACGGCCGAGGCGCACACCGCCTACGGTATCTGCGGCGTCAAGGTCTGGGTGTTCAAGGGCGAGATCCTCGAGCACGATCCGATGGCTTCCGAGCGTCGCTCCGTCGAGGGCGAGGCGCAGGGGCAGTCGAGCCGCCGGCGCGAAAACGCCTGATCGGTCGGTTGCGGTCAAGAATTTTGGAGTAGAGAACAATGTTGCAGCCTAAGCGCACAAAGTTCCGCAAGCAGTTCAAGGGCCGTATTCACGGCGCGTCGAAGGGCGGTACGGAGCTCAATTTCGGTGCTTTCGGATTGAAGGCCTTGGAGCCGGAGCGTGTCACCGCGCGCCAGATCGAGGCAGCCCGCCGCGCGATCACCCGTCACATGAAGCGTGCCGGCCGCGTTTGGATCCGTATCTTCCCGGACGTGCCGGTCACCTCGAAGCCGACCGAAGTCCGCATGGGTAAGGGCAAGGGCGGCGTGGACTACTGGGCAGCGCGAGTTGCTCCGGGCCGCGTCATGTTCGAGCTTGACGGCGTACCGGAAGATGTGGCACGCGAGGCGCTCCGACTCGGAGCCGCGAAGCTTCCGATCAAGACGCGTTTCATCCAGCGCATCGCAGAATAAGAGAGGCAGCCATGAAAGCCGCAGAAGTTCGGGCGCAAAGCCTCGACCAGATGAATGAGGAGCTGGCCAAGCTGAAGAAGGAGCAGTTCAACCTGCGCTTCCAGAAGGCCACCGGCCAGCTCGAGAAGACCGCGCGTGTCAAGCAGATCCGCCGGGATATCGCACGTATCAAGACTATCGCCCGCCAGAAGGCGGCCGAAAGCAAGGCATAAGGAAAAGAATATCATGCCTAAACGCATTCTGCAGGGCGTTGTCGTCAGCGACAAGAACGACAAGACCGTTGTGGTCAAGGTCGAGCGGCGCTATTCGCATCCGCTCCTCCAGAAGACCGTGCGCCAGTCCAAGAAGTACAAGGCGCATGACGAGAACAATCAGTTCAAGGTCGGCGACATCGTTTCCATCGAGGAATCGAAGCCGATTTCGAAAGACAAGTGCTGGGTCGTCGTCACCGACGGTTCGGCGGGCTAACAAACAACAGCAATCAGGGGCAGGGCGATAGCGTCCGACCCGGCTGAACGAAAAGAAGGCGGCCAGTCATGATTCAGATGCAAACAAACCTCGACGTCGCGGACAATTCCGGCGCCCGTCGTGTCATGTGCATCAAGGTGCTGGGCGGTTCGAAGCGGAAATATGCTTCGGTCGGCGACATCATTGTCGTCTCGATCAAGGAAGCCATTCCGCGCGGCCGCGTGAAGAAGGGTGACGTGATGAAGGCGGTTGTCGTGCGCACCGCCAAGGACATCCGTCGCGCCGATGGCAGTGTTATCCGGTTCGACAAGAACGCTGCCGTTTTGATCGATAACAAGAAAGAGCCCATCGGCACCCGTATCTTCGGACCGGTTCCGCGCGAGCTGCGCGCCAAGAACCACATGAAGATCATCTCGCTGGCTCCGGAAGTTCTGTAAGGGAGCAAGACGATGCAGAAGATTCGCAAAGGCGACAAGGTCGTCGTTTTGGCCGGTAAGGACAAGGGCCGCACGGGCGAAGTGCTCAGCGTTGCCCCCAAGGAAGACAAGGCCGTCGTGCGCGGCATCAACATTGTGAAGCGCCATCAGCGCCAGACCCAGACGCAGGAAGCGGGCATCATTTCCAAGGAAGCCCCGATCCATCTGTCGAACCTGGCGATCGCCGATCCCAAGGACGGCAAGCCGACCCGTGTCGGCTTCCGCATCGAGAAGGACGGCAAGAAGGTGCGCGTGGCAAAACGTTCTGGAGAGCTGATCGATGGCTGAGGCAAAGATCGAACCGCGCTTGAAGAAGCATTACCAGGACGTAGTCCGCAAGGCGCTTCTCGAGCAGTTCAAATACGAAAACGAGATGCAGATCCCGCGCGTCGAGAAGGTCGTGCTCAATATGGGCGTCGGCGAGGCGACGGGCGATTCCAAGAAGCCCACGGTTGCTGCCGAGGATCTCGCGCTCATCGCTGGCCAGAAGCCGGTGGTCACCCGCGCCCGCAATTCGATCGCGACCTTCAAGGTCCGTGAGCATATGCCGATCGGTGCCAAGGTTACGCTCCGCAAGGATCGTATGTACGAGTTCCTGGACCGGCTGATCACCATCGCGCTGCCGCGCGTGCGTGACTTCCGCGGCCTGAACCCGAAGAGCTTTGATGGCCGTGGCAATTTCGCCATGGGTATCAAGGAGCACATCGTGTTCCCGGAGATCAACTACGACAAGGTCGATCAGATCTGGGGCATGGATATCATCGTTTGCACGACCGCCAAGACGGATGATGAGGCGCGCGCACTGCTGCGTGCTTTCAACTTCCCGTTCCGGCAGTAACGGCAAGCGTAGCGAGGTAATTGAAATGGCCAAGACTAGCGCAGTCGAAAAGAACAAGCGCCGCGTGCAGTTGGTTAAGCGTTACGCAGCAAAGCGTGCACGGTTGAAGGCGGTCGTGATGGACCAGAGCCTTCCCCTGGACGAGCGTTTCCGCGCGACCATTCAGCTTGCTGAAATGCCGCGTAACTCTGCAAAGGTCCGTATCCGCAATCGTTGCGAGGTTTCGGGTCGTCCGCGCGGTTTCTACCGCAAGCTCAAAATGTCGCGTATCGCGCTCCGCCAGCTGGGTTCGCTCGGCCAGGTTCCGGGCGTGGTCAAGTCGAGCTGGTAAGGGAGAAGCCCCATGTCTATGTCAGATCCTCTCGGCGATATGCTGACCCGCATCCGCAACGCGATCGGCCGCAAGAAGAGCAAGGTTTCCACGCCTGCTTCCAAGCTTCGCGCCCGCGTTCTCGATGTGCTTCAGTCCGAAGGTTATATCCGTGGCTACAGCCAGACCGAGTTCGAAAACGGCAAGTCCGAGATCGAAATCGAGCTGAAATATTATGAAGGCGCTCCGGTGATCCGTGAGATCACCCGCGTTTCCAAGCCTGGCCGCCGCGTTTATGTGTCGGTCAAGTCTATTCCGCAGGTCGCAAATGGTCTTGGTATCTCGATCCTGTCCACGCCGAAGGGCGTGATGGCGGATCACGAGGCCCGCGAGCAGAACGTTGGTGGTGAGCTGCTCTGCCGGATTTTCTAATCCGGTAGGCAGTGAACAGATAAACGGACAGGTATAAAAATGTCTCGTATCGGTAAAAAACCCGTGCCGGTCCCGGCAGGCGTGACCGCCACCGTTGAAGGTCAGACCGTCAAGGCCAAGGGCGCGAAGGGCGAGCTTTCGTTCGTCGTCAATGATGAAGTGCTGGTGAAGCTGGAAGACAACGCGGTCCATGTCGATCCGCGTGACCAGTCGAAGGATGCGCGTTCGAAGTGGGGCATGTCCCGCACGATGATCGCCAATATCTTCAACGGCGTGAAGGATGGCTTCGAAAAGAAGCTCGAGATCAACGGCGTCGGTTACCGCGCGGCGATGCAGGGCAAGAACCTGCAGCTTTCGCTGGGCTTCAGCCACGAAGTGATCTATGAGGTTCCGGCCGGAATCACCGTCTCCGTGCCCAAGCCGACCGAAATCGTTGTCAGCGGCATCGATAAGCAGCAGGTTGGCCAGGTTGCGGCTGAGATCCGCGAATATCGCGGACCCGAGCCCTACAAGGGCAAGGGCGTGAAATATGCTGACGAGAAGATCGTCCGCAAAGAAGGCAAGAAGAAGTAAGGAACCCGCGTCATGGCATCGCCGAAAGAAACCATTCAGCGTCGCGCATCACGCGTTCGCCGTCAGATCAAGGCGGTCGCCAACGGCCGTCCGCGGCTTAGCGTGCATCGCTCTTCGAAGAATATCTACGCACAGATCATCGACGATGTGCGTGGTGTCACGATCGCAGCCGCCTCTTCGCTCGATGGCGAGCTGAAGGGCAAGCTCAAGACCGGTGCGGACACGGGTGCCGCGGCCGCCGTCGGCAAGCTTGTCGCCGAACGCGCCGTCAAGGCCGGCGTGAAGGAAGTCGTGTTCGACCGTGGTCCGTTCATTTTCCACGGCCGTGTCAAGGCTCTGGCCGAAGCTGCCCGTGAAGCGGGTCTGAGCTTCTGATTAAACCCGGATAGTCCCGTTATCGGGATTATCTGATTTGAAATTGTGCTTCCGGAAAAGAAAAAGGAACTAGGATATGGCACAGAGAGAACGTAGCCGCGAAGATCGCGGTCGCGACGAGCGCGATAGCGAATTCGTCGACAAGCTCGTCCACATCAACCGCGTCGCCAAGGTCGTCAAGGGCGGCCGGCGCTTCGGTTTCGCCGCACTCGTCGTGGTCGGCGACCAGAAGGGCCGCGTGGGCTTCGGTCATGGCAAGGCACGCGAAGTGCCGGAGGCGATCCGCAAGGCGACCGAGGCTGCCAAGCGCGACCTCATCTTCGTGCCCCTGCGTTCGGGCCGCACGCTTCATCATGACGTCGAAGGCCGTCATGGCGCCGGCAAGGTTCTGCTGCGCGCCGCCGCTCCCGGTACCGGTATCATCGCCGGTGGCCCGATGCGCGCCGTCTTCGAGACGCTCGGCATGCAGGACGTCGTTGCCAAGTCGCTCGGCTCCTCCAACCCGTACAACATGGTCCGCGCCACGTTCGATGCGCTGAAGCATCAGATGCATCCGAAGGATATCGCCGCTCAGCGCGGTATCAAGTACTCGACCCTCCAGGCCCGCCGCCTGCATGTGGTCGGTGGCGAAGAGTAAGCCGGCGTTGCGAGCACAAGGAATATAAGTGATGGCTGAGAAGAAGAAGGGCAAGACGGTCACGGTCGAACAGACCGGCAGCCCCATCCGTCGTCCGTCCGAGCAGCGCGCGACGCTGGTCGGTCTGGGTCTTAACAAAATGCACCGCCGCTCGACGCTGGAAGACACTCCGGCGGTTCGCGGCATGATCGCCAAGGTTCAGCACCTCGTCCGCATCGTGGACGAGGCCTGATAACGCGGGAGATTGAAACAATGAAACTCAACGATCTGCGTGACAAGCCTGGCGCTGCCAAGGCTCGCAAGCGCGTCGCCCGCGGTATCGGTTCCGGTTCGGGCAAGACCGGCGGACGTGGTGTCAAGGGTCAGAAGTCCCGCTCGGGCGTCTCGATCAACGGCTTCGAGGGCGGCCAGATGCCGATCTACCGCCGCTTGCCGAAGCGCGGTTTCACCAATATCTTTGCAAAGAGCTACAATGTCGTGTCGCTCGGCCGCGTTCAGCAGGCCATCGACGCCGGCAAGCTCGATGCCAAGCAGGCCGTCACCGCTGAGACCCTCAAGGCCGCCGGTGTCATCCGTCGTCCCAAGGACGGCGTCCGCCTCCTTGCCGATGGCGAGATCACGGCCAAGGTGACTTTCGAGATCGCCGGCGCCTCGAAGGCCGCGATCGAGAAGGTCGAGAAGGCAGGCGGCTCGGTGAAGCTGCCGGAAGCCGCAGCCGCTGCCGAATAAGCATAGGGCTGATAGCGGCCGCCTCTGGTGGAGCGAATTTGACGTTTGAAGCCGTTGATCGCCGTAGGCGGTGAGACGGTGAATTCAAGAAGCTCCACCAGTCGCACAGAATTATTGGTGGTCCCTTTCATTGCGATATTTGCCGGTCCATCAGCGGCGGCAGGTGCGAATATCGGAACGGGACCATTAGCCGCGCTTGTACCTTTGTGCCTTTGCGCATATCTGGGGTAGGACCGCCTTCGATTGGCGGGGGACAGACCGGAGATTTTCCATGGCATCGGCTGCAGAACAGCTTGCATCCAATCTGAATTTCTCGGCTTTTTCAAAAGCCGAAGAGCTGAAAAGGCGGATCTGGTTCACCCTGGGTGCGCTGCTCGTCTACCGGTTCGGTACCTATATCCCGCTGCCCGGAATCAATCCCGATGCGCTGGCCCAGGCTTTCCAACAGCATAGCCAGGGCGTTCTCGGTCTTTTCAACATGTTTGCCGGTGGTGCGGTCGGCCGTATGGCCATTTTCGCGCTCGGCATCATGCCTTATATCTCGGCCTCGATCATCGTGCAGCTCATGACCTCGGTCGTGCCCTCGCTCGAGCAGTTGAAGAAGGAAGGCGAGCAGGGCCGCAAGGTCATCAACCAGTACACGCGTTACGGCACGGTGCTGCTGGCGACAGTGCAGGCCTATGCCATTTCCGCCGGCCTTGAATCGGGCAATGGCATCGTCATGGATCCGGGAATGTTCTTCCGCATTTCCACCGTCATCACGCTTGTCGGCGGCACGATGTTCCTGATGTGGCTGGGCGAGCAGATCACCGCGCGCGGCATCGGCAACGGCATTTCGCTGATCATCTTCTCCGGTATCGTCGCCAACCTGCCGCATGCCATTTCCGGAACGCTGGAACTGGGCCGCACAGGCGCGCTTTCCACCGGGCTGATCCTCGGTATCATCGTTCTGGCCGTCGCGCTCGTCGCTATCATCGTCTTTGTCGAGCGCGCGCAGCGCAGGCTGCTGATCCAGTATCCGAAGCGCCAGGTCGGCAACCGCATGTTCCAGGGCGATACTTCGCACCTGCCGCTGAAGCTGAATACCGCCGGCGTCATTCCGCCGATCTTCGCCTCGTCGCTGCTCCTGCTGCCGGCGACCGCTGCGGGCTTCGCCAACACGCAGAACATGCCGGGCTGGGCGACGACCATCCTTGCCGCGCTTGGCCATGGACAGCCGATCTATATGTTTCTCTATGCGGCGCTGATGGCTTTCTTCTGCTTCTTCTATACGGCGATCGTCTTCAATCCGAAGGATACGGCCGATCAGCTCAAGAAGCATTCGGGCTTTATTCCCGGCATTCGCCCTGGCGAAAGGACTGCCGAATACATAGATTATGTGCTGACGCGTATTACCGTCATCGGTGCGATCTATATCGTTCTGGTTTGCCTTCTGCCCGAGTTTCTGATTTCGGCAACGGGTGTTCCGTTCTATCTTGGCGGCACCTCATTGCTCATCGTGGTCAGCGTGACGCTCGATACCGTCGCGCAGATACAGGGACATCTGATCGCCCATCAATATGAAGGGCTCATCAAGAAATCGAAGCTCCGGGGAGGGAAGCGCAACAAATGAGACTGATACTTCTTGGACCTCCGGGCGCGGGGAAGGGGACACAGGCCAAGCTTCTCGCTGAGAAGCATGGCATCCCGCAGCTTTCCACCGGCGACATGCTGCGTGCCGCCGTTGCTCAAGCAACCGAGGTGGGCAAGCGCGCCAAGGCGGTCATGGATGCCGGGCAGCTGGTATCGGACGATATCGTCAACCAGATCGTCTCCGACCGGATCGATCAGCCCGATTGCGCAAGAGGTTTCATTCTCGACGGCTATCCGCGTACCGTTCCCCAAGCCAAGGCCCTGGGCCAGATGCTGAAGGACAAGGGGCTCCGGCTCGACGCGGTCATCGAGCTCAAGGTCGATGAGGCCGCCCTGGTGCGGCGCATGGAAAGCCGGGTCGCCGAAACCACCGCCTCGGGTGGCCAGGTGCGCTCCGACGACAATCCGGAAGCTTTCCGCAAGCGTCTGGTGGAATATCGGGAAAAGACGGCGCCGCTTTCGGAATATTATGCCGGTACCGGCGAGTTGAGGGTGGTCAACGGCATGGCCGATGTCGATACCGTGACCGCTGAGATCGAGAGAATATTGATACCGGCCTGAAGCGATCAGGACGGTATTCAAAAAGAAACGCCCGGGGAGTTGACTTTTCCCGGCGATTCCGCCAAAGACAGCACCAATTCGTTTAATTCTGAATGGTCGGTGCCGGCGAAACGATAAAAAGCCGATACCGGGCATTTTTGTGTTGTCCGGTTGATAGTATAGGCGTCCGGACAGGACAGCGGCAACATTAAGGAGAATAGGCGTGGCTCGTATTGCTGGCGTCAACATCCCGACGAACAAGCGTGTCATCATCGCGCTTCAGTACATTCACGGGATCGGACAGAAGTTTGCTCAGGAAATCGTCGACAAGGTCGGCATTCCTGCTGATCGTCGTGTCAATCAGCTCACCGATGCTGAAGTGCTTCAGATCCGTGAGACGATCGATCGCGACTATCAGGTCGAGGGTGATCTTCGTCGCGAAGTTTCGATGAACATCAAGCGTCTGATGGACCTCGGCTGCTACCGCGGCCTGCGCCATCGTCGCTCGCTGCCCGTTCGCGGCCAGCGCACGCATACCAATGCGCGCACCCGCAAGGGCCCTGCCAAGGCGATCGCCGGCAAGAAGAAGTAATCGGTAGGGCAGTAGGGCAGTAGGGGAATAAGGCAGTAGGCGGGCGAAACGCTCGAAACATACTGCCCTATTCCCATACTGCCTTATTGCCCTCACCAGGTGTAGCCGCTGGCGTTACGGCGGCGTTGAGATCAACGGAAGGACTACCAATGGCCAAGGAAGCCACCCGCGTTCGCCGTCGCGAGCGCAAGAACATTTCGTCGGGCGTTGCACACGTTAATTCGACGTTCAACAATACGATGATCACCATCACCGACGCGCAGGGCAATGCGATTGCCTGGTCGTCCGCCGGTGCTCAAGGCTTCAAGGGTTCGCGCAAGTCGACCCCCTTCGCTGCCCAGATGGCCGCTGAGGATTGCGCCAAGAAGGCGCAGGAGCATGGCATGCGTTCGCTCGAGGTTGAGGTTTGCGGTCCGGGTTCGGGTCGTGAATCCGCGCTTCGCGCCCTGCAGGCGGCGGGCTTCATGATCACCTCGATCCGTGACGTGACGCCGATCCCGCACAATGGTTGCCGCCCGCGCAAGAAGCGCCGCGTCTAACCTGCGATCTTTAACCGTACGAGCCCCTTTCGGGGCTCCTCTGCGGTTCCACGCTCTGTCGCCACGATTGGATGGTGGTGAAGGCAAGGACAAGGAAAAGCAAATGATCCAGAAAAACTGGCAGGAACTGATCAAGCCGAACAAGGTCGAGTTCCAGACCTCGGGTTCGAAGACCAAGGCGACCGTGATCGCCGAGCCGCTGGAGCGCGGCTATGGCCTGACGCTCGGCAACGCGCTGCGCCGCGTGCTGCTTTCGTCGCTGCGCGGTGCCGCCGTGACCGCGGTGCAGATCGACGGCGTTCTGCATGAATTCTCCTCGATCGCCGGCGTGCGCGAGGATGTGACCGATATCGTGCTCAACATCAAGGAAATCGCCATCAAGATGGAAGGCGATGGTCCCAAGCGCATGGTCGTCCGCAAGGAAGGCCCGGGCGTCGTGACCGCCGGCGATATCCAGACGGTCGGCGATGTCGAGATCCTCAATCCCGATCATGTGATCTGCACGCTCGACGAGGGCGCGGAGATCCGCATGGAGTTCACCGTCAACACCGGCAAGGGCTATGTGCCCGCCGAGCGCAACCGCGCCGAAGACGCGCCGATCGGCCTTATCCCGGTCGACAGCCTCTATTCGCCGGTCCGCAAGGTGTCTTACAAGGTCGAGAACACCCGCGAGGGCCAGGTGCTCGACTATGACAAGCTGACGCTCAATATCGAGACGGACGGTTCGATCACCGGTGAGGACGCGGTTGCTTACGCTGCCCGTATTCTCCAGGATCAGCTTTCGATCTTCGTCAATTTCGAGGAGCCGCAGAAGGAAGCGCCGCAGGAGCAGGTGGCGGAACTCGCCTTCAACCCGGCGCTTCTGAAGAAGGTGGACGAGCTGGAGCTTTCGGTCCGTTCAGCCAACTGCCTGAAGAACGACAACATCGTCTATATCGGCGACCTGATCCAGAAGACGGAAGCCGAGATGCTGCGGACCCCGAATTTCGGCCGCAAGTCACTCAACGAGATCAAGGAAGTTCTGGCATCCATGGGCCTCCATCTGGGTATGGAAATCCCGTCCTGGCCGCCGGAAAACATCGAAGATCTCGCCAAGCGTTACGAAGACCAGTATTGAGAATACCGGCAGACGCCGGATAGGAAAGATTGAAGGAGAAGGCTCATGCGCCACGGTAAATCAGGCCGCAAGCTGAACCGGACTGCCAGCCACCGCAAGGCGATGTTTGCCAATATGGCCGCATCGCTGATCGAGCATGAGCAGATCGTGACGACGCTGCCCAAGGCCAAGGAAATTCGCCCCATCGTCGAAAAGCTTGTCACGCTCGGCAAGCGCGGTGATCTGCACGCCCGCCGCCAGGCCATCTCGGCCGTTCGCGACGCCAAGCTGGTCGCCAAGCTGTTCGATACGCTGGCAACCCGCTATGCCCAGCGCAATGGCGGCTACCTCCGCATCATGAAGGCCGGCTTCCGCGCCGGCGACAACGCGCCTCTGGCCGTTGTCGAATTCGTGGAGCGCGATGTCGACGCCAAGGGCGCCAAGGACCGCGCCCGCACCGAGGCTGAAGAAGCCGCAACGGCCGCCGAAGCGGCTTGATCGCTTTCGCATTCCAGATGAACAAGGGGCCGCAAGGCCCCTTTTTCGTTTTGGGGAGCCGACGGGCCCAGCATATGCAGGATGTCAAAACTGCGAAGCGATTTTCGGTTTGACTGTTCCGGAATGGCTCCTCGGGTCAAGCCGGAGGATGACGAACTGGAGAGGTTTCTGCCCGTCACCAGCGTTGCCGATTGTCGGAAAACATCCCTGCAATCGTCATCCTCGGGCTTGACCCGAGGATCCATTCCGGAACATCGCCAACCTACCACCGCTATCCAACATGGCCGTGCCTCAGCCTTTCCGCGGCAATACAGATCAGAACCGTCCAAAGCAAATTGCATCCCAACTGTCGAAATTTTGTCGATTGCGGCAATCCGCGGATTGGATTTCACATTCCCGCCCCTTATCGCTTTCTATGATCGAACAGACAGGGTCTGGCCTGATCGGGTCTGATTCCCATCTGCCTCTTTGCACCAATTCCGGAGTTCCCCATGGCTTTTCGTACTTCCAGGATCGTTGGTTTTCTGGCGGCCGCGATGACGGTCGCTGCGCTGTCGTCTCCCATGGCGTCATTTGCCCAGGAGAAAAGCACGACCGACATGCTGCGCGATACGTTCAAGGGGCTCCTCGACAGCGATTCCGGCAAGGCGGACAATGCCCAGCCGCCCGCGCCGCTTGCGCCCCCGTCGGGCAAGCGGATTCCGCTGAGCCGCGACGACATGCAATTGTCCTTCGCGCCGCTCGTCAAGGCGACGGCGCCGGCCGTCGTCAACGTCTATGCGGCACGCCAGGTGGCGACCCGCTCGCCCTTTGCCGGCGACCCGTTCTTCGAACAGTTCTTCGGCCGCCAGTTCAGCGGTCCGCCGCGCGTCCAGTCCTCGCTCGGCTCCGGCGTGATCGTGGATCCCAGCGGCATCGTGGTGACCAATAACCACGTCATCAAGGATGCCGACGATATCAAGGTCGCGCTCTCCGATGGCCGCGAGTTCGAAAGCCGCATCCTGCTCAAGGACGAAGCGACCGATCTCGCCATCCTGAAGATCGATGCCAAGGACGCATTTCCGACCCTCGCGCTCGGCAATTCCGATAATGTCGAGGTCGGCGATCTGGTGCTCGCCATCGGCAATCCCTTCGGCGTCGGCCAGACGGTGACGAGCGGCATCGTCTCCGCGCAGTCGCGCACGCGGGTCGGCATTTCCGATTTCGATTTCTTCATCCAGACCGACGCCGCCATCAATCCCGGCAATTCCGGCGGCGCGCTGATCGATATGCGCGGACAGCTCATCGGCATCAACACCGCCATCTATTCGCGCTCCGGCGGCTCGATCGGCATCGGCTTCGCCATCCCCTCCAACATGGTGCGTGCCGTGGTGGAAACGGCGAAGAAGGGCGGCAAGAATTTCGAGCGCCCCTACATCGGCGCCACTTTCCAGTCGGTGACGCCCGATGTCGCCGAAAGCCTCGGCCTGCCGCAGCCCTATGGCGCACTGGTCACCGCCATCACCGATGGCGGACCGGCTGAGAAGGCCGGGCTCAAGGTCGGCGATCTCATTCTCTCCGTGGATGGCGCACGGGCCGACAACCCCGACGTGCTCGCCTACCGGCTGCTGACCGCAGGCATCGGCAGCACGGTGAAACTCAATGTGCTGAACGGATCGCAGCAGCGCGAAGTCCCCGTCACGCTGACGAGCGCGCCCAAGACCCCCGATGTGCAGTCGCAGGTGATCGAAGGCGACAGTCCGCTCGCCGGCGCAGAAGTCACCGATCTGACGCCGGATAGCGCCCGGCGCTTCCGCCTGCCAAGAACGACCCAGGGCGTGGTGGTGACCGGGGTCTACCGCAATTCGCCCGCCCTGCGGCTCAATCTGCGTCCGGGAGATATCATCCGCAAGGTCAACGGTGTGGAGATCAACACGGTCGGCGATCTGACCGACGTGCTCTCCGCAGGCACGAACCTGCTCTGGCGCTTCGAGTTCGAGCGCAACGGCGCTATCATTCGACAATATATACGCTAGCTCATATATAATGCGGCATGGCTGACCTTTTCTCCATCAATGATGATCCGCAGGCCGACCGCAACCGGCCGCTCGCCGATCGTATGCGTCCCCGCCACCTCTCGGAGGTGACGGGGCAGCCGCATCTGACCGGTCCGGAGGGTGTGCTGACGCGCATGATCGCCTCCGGCACGCTCGGCTCGATGATCTTCTGGGGCCCGCCCGGCACCGGCAAGACCACCGTGGCGCGGCTTCTCGCCGGCGAGACCAATCTCGCTTTCGAACAGATATCGGCGATCTTCTCCGGTGTTGCGGACCTCAAGAAGGTATTCGACGGCGCCCGTGCGCGCCGTATGTCCGGCCGCCAGACCTTGCTTTTCGTCGATGAGATCCATCGCTTCAACCGTGCCCAGCAGGATTCATTCCTGCCGGTGATGGAGGACGGCACGGTCATTTTGATCGGCGCGACGACCGAGAACCCGTCCTTCGAGTTGAACGCCGCGCTTCTATCCCGTGCGCGTGTGCTGACCTTTCATCCGCATGACGCCGAAAGTATAGCCACCTTGCTCCAGCGTGCCGAGGAAAGCGAAGGGCGCAAGCTGCCGCTCGACGAGGAGGGCAGGGCGAGCCTCATCCGCATGGCGGATGGCGACGGCCGTGCGGCATTGACGCTGGCCGAGGAGGTCTGGCGCGCCGCGCGTGAGGGCGAAACCTTCAATGCCGCCCAATTGCAGGAGATCGTCCAGCGCCGCGCGCCGGTCTATGACAAGAGCCAGGATGGCCATTACAATCTGATTTCGGCGCTGCATAAATCCGTGCGCGGATCGGACCCGGACGCCGCTCTCTATTATCTCTGCCGCATGTTCGACGCGGGCGAGGACCCGCTCTATCTCGGCCGCCGACTGGTGCGCATGGCTTCGGAGGATATTGGCCTTGCCGACCCCCAGGCGCTGGTCATCGCCAATGCCGCGAAGGACGCTTACGACTATCTCGGCTCGCCGGAGGGCGAACTGGCGCTGGCCGAAGCCTGCGTCTATCTCGCCACCGCGCCGAAATCGAATGCCGTGTACACCGCCTATAAGGCCGCAATGCGCGCCGCCAAGGAAAACGGCTCGCTGCTGCCGCCCAAGCATATCCTCAATGCACCGACCAAGCTGATGAAGGGCGAGGGCTACGGTGCGGGCTATGCCTATGATCATGACCAGCCCGATGCTTTTTCAGGCCAAGACTATTTCCCCGAGACCATGGGCCGCCACACCTTCTACGACCCGCCGGAACGTGGCTTCGAGCGGGAGATCCGCAAGCGGCTGGACTACTGGGCCAAGTTGCGGAGCGAGCGGCAGGGGTAGGGATAGCGGCCCTTATAAAGCTCGGACTCTCGGTGGTTGGGGTGTCTTTGTCGGACCGTTCCTGAACTGAGCCGCCCCAAATCTCAACCCATCGATGAGCAGGGCCACCATCCGCCGCGCTTCCGCGGCATCGCCGTCGCTCGCCGGTGCCGCCAGCCGCAGGCAGGCGAACAACAACTCGCGGGCATTGATGCCGGTCCTTATCGCGCCGGCGGCTGCGGCAGTGTCGAGAAGACCTTGCAGCGCTGGGGTGAGCTGGCCTTCGACATAGTCGGGAAGGGACTGGTAGGCCGGGTCGCCGGAGTGCAGCGCCGGTCCGAGGCCGCGCTTGGTTCCGACGAAATCCACCAGCCGTTCGACCCATAAGCCAAGCGCCTCTTCTGGCGTGTGGGCTGCGCTCAACGTCGCGGCGGCTTCCACGCAGGCGTCGACCTCTCGCTGGATGATGGCTTTGATCATGTCCGAGCGTTGCGGAAAATGCCGGTACAAGGTGCCGACTCCGACGCCGGCCTCGGCCGCAATCGCCCGCATCGGCGCGTCCACGCCCGATTTTGCGAACACCGTCATTGCCGCTTGCAGAACGACATCAAGATTACGGCGCGCATCGGCCCGTTTCGGACGGTCATGCTCGCTGCTCGTCTTCGTTTCGCCGCTTTCACCCATCGTCACATAGCCCTCTTGCTAAACGGAACAATGTTCCGTATAAACGGAATGATGTTCCGTTTATGATTTATATCTCACTTCCAGAAATTCATCCAGACCTCAGACAAGGAGATTCCCCATGCAATATCGCCCGCTCGGCCGCACCGGCATCAAGGTCAGCCCCTACTGCCTGGGCGCGATGATGTTCGGGAATATGGCCAATTCCGATCATGACGAATGCGTCCGCACCATCCACAAGGCGCTCGACTTCGGCATCAACTTCATCGACACCGCCGATGCGTACAGCCGGGGCGATTCTGAAGTGATCGTCGGCAAGGCGCTGAAAGGGCGGCGCGACAATGTGGTGCTCGCCACCAAGGCGTTTCTGCCGATGGGCGATGATCCGAACATGCAGGGCAGTTCGCGCCGTTGGCTGACCCGCGCGGTCGAGGACTCGCTGCGCCGCCTCCAGACAGACTATATCGACGTTTATCAGGTCCATCGGCCCGCGCCAGACACCGATATCGAGGAAACCCTGTCGGTGCTGACGGATCTGATGCGCGCAGGCAAAGTGCGCGCCATCGGCGCCTCGACCTTTCCGGCGGCCGATATCGTGGAGGCGCAATGGGTGGCGGAGCGCCGCGGTCTCGGCCCCTTCCGCACCGAGCAGCCGCCTTATTCGATCCTGAACCGGGCGATCGAGCGGGAGGTGCTGCCCGCCTGCCAGCGCTACGGCATGGGCGTGATGGCATGGAGCCCGCTGGCCAAGGGCATGCTGACCGGCAAATACCGCAAGAACGCGCCGCAGCCGGATTCGCTGCGCGCGCAATTTTTCCCGAAGGCGATGTCGGACGAAGCGAGCCTCGAGGCGGTCGAGCAGTTGATCCCGTTGGCGGAAAGCGCCGGCATATCGCTGATGCATATGGCGCTGGCCTTCGTCGTCTCGCACCCGGCGATCACCTCGGCGATCATCGGACCGCGCACCATGGAACAGCTCGATGGGCTGCTTGCCGGGGCAGGTGTGGTGCTTTCCGATGAAATCCTCGACCGGATCGACGAGATCGTGCCGCCCGGTGTGGACATCGCGCCGCTGGAGCGCGCGGCCTACGTGCCGCCGTCGATTGCGGAAAAGGCGCTGCGGCGGCGACCTGTTGTTGAGCGGACAATCATTTGAGCAGCGTGCTCGCCATAGGGCTTGCGCTGTGCAGCCCACGTATCTCAGCAAAAAAGCCCGGCACTGCCGGGCTTTTTTCACATGCATTCGAGAAGCTTACGCCGCCGCGCCCTTCAGCGGAAATGGCGTCACATTGCTCTTCTCCGCCGTGTCCTCGGCAATAAGCCCACCCGCCCGAAGCAGCGCGGCAAACCGGCCGTTCTGGCCGGCGAGCTCGTCGAACCGGCCGGCCTCGACCAGGCGGCCCTTGTCTAGGAAGAGCACGAGATCGGCGTTGCGCACGGTCGACAGGCGGTGCGCGATGATGAAGGTCGTGCGATTGTTGCTGAGTTCGTCGATCGCGTTCTTCACCTGTGCCTCGGTTTCGACATCGAGCGCGCTCGTCGCCTCGTCGAGCACCAGGACCGGCGCGTTCTTTAGCACCGCACGTGCAATGGCCAGGCGCTGCCGCTCGCCGCCAGAAAGCTGCGAGCCGCGTTCGCCGACCACCGTATCGTAGCCTGCGCTCTTGGAGAGGATGAAGTCGTGCGCGGCGGCAGCCCGGGCCGCGGCATGAACCTCGTCATTGGAGGCGTCCGCCCGGCCGATACGGATATTGGCCTCGATCGAGCGGTTGAACATGCCGGCATCCTGGAACACCGTCGCGATCGCATGGCGCAGCGAATGGCGGCTGACTTCCCGCGTATCCACGCCGTCGATCAGGATACGGCCATGCTGCGGATCATAGACGCGCTGCAGGAGGTTGATCAGCGTCGTCTTGCCCGCACCCGTCGGACCCACAATGGCGACGGTCTGGCCGGCCTTCGCCTCGAAGGAAACGTCATAGACGCCCTGGCCGGAATTGGCAAACTCATAGGTCACGTTGTCGAAGACGATATTGCCGTCGACATGCTCCAGCGAGCGGGCGGAGGCCGGCTCCTGGCGCTCGGCGGTCGAATCCTCCATCTGGAAGAATTCTTCGAGCTTGGCGCGTGCCGTCATCGTCTGGTTGACGAAATTGCTGATCTGGTCGAGGCGGGCGATCATCAGTTGTGCGAAACCGATGAATGCAATCACCTGGCCGACGCGCAACTCGCCCTTGGTCACGAGATAGGCGCCCAGCAGCAGGACGATGACCATGGAAAGGGTGGAGGCCATGCGGTTGAGCCCGCTCGCCAGCGCCCACCAGTTGAGAACCGGGTTCTGGGCCTTTTCGAGACGCGTGGCATATTCCTTCAGCGAGCGTGCCTCGTCGGCGATGCGGTTATAGCTCTGCAGCACGGCGACATTGCTGATGGAGTCGCTGACATGCTCGAAAACCTTGTGGTGATGCCGTTCGACGGCGGCCTGGCCGTCCTTGGTCTTACGCATCACCAATTGGCCGATCATCACATAGATGACGCCGAGGATGACGAGAACCAGCGACAGACGCATATCCATCCGCATGGCGGTCGGCACCATAATGGTAAGCAAAACCACCGTGGTCAGGTGCTGACGCATGAATTCGAGCCAGAGGCTGAAGAGCGAATCCGTGGCGCGGATCAAGGTATGCAGCGCATTCGACGTGCCGCGCTGATGGTGCCAGGCAAGCGGCATGGTGATGACGCGCTCGAAGGATTCCGAAAGCACGCCCAGCCGCCGCTTGTGCGCCAGCCTGTCGGCCCCGCGCGCCACAAGCACGAAGGCAAAGATGTTGAATATGCCGAGCGCTGCCCATTGCGCCAGCGCAGGGAGTATCCCGCTCTTGTCGGAAATGGAATCGATGACGCTCCCGAACAGGATCGGCTCGGCGAGCGTCACGACCGCCAGGACGATATTGGCTGCGCAGATCAGAATGGTCGCCCGCTTTTCGGCTCCCAGGTAGCGCAGTGATCTCCAGTAGATGCTCAGCAAAGACAATTTGCCACTCCAACGGTTCGAGATATTTCTGACGCCAGCTAGATGGTGCATTTCATGAGCGCCGCAATAACCCATGCAGACAGGTAGTGGCGGTTCCGTGACTATTGAAACCATAATTTGCAACGGCCTGTAACTGGCCGTGATCAAAGAGCTTTTTGCGCCTGGATGACACGTTACGTCAATGTTTTTCACATCACGTGAGATGCGGCATTTGTGCCGGCAGACCGGGCGATTGCGCAAGGGCGGTGGTCCGTTGCGATATCGATCGGCGAATTCTGGCTCGCAACCGGCGTTGGCTGGTGATAGAGCAGGCCTGTTGAGAACTGGGTTAAGGAAATATGGCGGGTGTAGATCAAAAAACGGTTGATGCGGGCGAAGCGGGCATGCGGCTCGACCGCTGGTTCAAGGTGCATTATCCCGGTCTCGGTTTCGGTCATCTCCAGAAACTGCTGCGTTCTGGCCAGATCCGCGTCGATGGCGGCCGTGCCAAGGCTGACACCCGCGTCCAGCCCGGTCAGACCATCCGCATTCCGCCGCTGGGCGTCGACGAGAAATCCGCCGGGCCGCTGACCGGCCGCACCATCCGCAACCAGGGCGATGCCGACGTTCTGGCGCAGATGCTGCTTTATGAAGATCCGAAGGTCTATGTCTTCAACAAGCCTGCCGGGCTTGCCGTGCAGGGCGGATCTGGCGTCTCGCGCCATGTCGATGCCATGCTGGAGGCCTGGCGCAACAAGAAGGGCGAGAAGCCCCGGCTGGTGCACCGTCTCGACCGCGATACCTCAGGCGTCCTGGTCGTGGCCAAGACGCGCGGTGCAGCGCAGGCGCTCACCGCCGCCTTCCGCGAGCGCGATACGAAGAAGACCTATTGGGCGCTCGTAAAGGGCGTGCCGCGAAAACGCGAGGACAAGATCTCCACCTGGCTCGTCAAGGAGGCGACGCCCGACGGCGACCGGATGCGCGTCTGCGAGCATGGCGAGCCTGATGCCGATCACGCCGTCTCCTACTACCGCATCATCGACACCGCCGGCCGCAACCTCGCCTGGCTGGAAATGGAGCCCTATACCGGCCGCACGCATCAATTGCGCGTCCATGCCGCCCATATCGGCCATCCCATCATCGGCGATCCCAAATATTTCGAGGCCGACCAGAACTGGGAATTTCCCGGTGGCCTGCAGAAGCGCCTGCATCTCCACGCCCGTCGCATCCGCATTCCGAACCCCGGCGGCGGTATCATCGATGTCACCGCGCCGCTGCCGCCGCATATGGTGCAGAGCTGGAACCTGCTCGGTTTCGACGAGGCGCTGGCGGAGAACGACGAAGGCTGAATATTCACAAGGATGGGATTGAGATGGATTTTGCGGGTTTGATTGCGTTTGGGCTTCCGGCGGGGTTCGTTGTAATTCTTCTGGTCATCGCCGCTCGGTCTCGAACGACGATGAAGAAAGTTGGCGATGAGAACACCGCTGCCGTTCGTGAAAACACCGCCGCGGTTCGGGAGCACACCGAAGTTCTACGTCAATATCTGGCCCTGAAAGTGAACGAAGCGAAATGAAACTCGTCCTTTTCGATTGCGACGGCACACTGGTCGACAGCGCAGGCGTCATCCATCGCTGCATGGCCAAGACCTTCGCCGAGGCGGGCCTGGCCGAGCTTCGGGAAGCGGAGACGCGCTCGATTATCGGCCTCTCGCTCGACAATGCCATCGCAAAGCTCCTGAAATGCGAGATCGATGCGTCGGTTCAGGCGCTGAGCGCGCGCTACAAGGATCATTTCATCGCCTTGCGCGACGAGCCTGATTTTGCCGAACCGGTATTTCCCGGCATTCCCGATCTGATCGCCGATCTCGGGCGCCGCGACGATATCATCATTGGCATGGTCACCGGCAAGTCGCGGCGCGGCGTGCGCCGGGTTTTGGAGATGCATGGTTTGAGCGAACATTTCTTTGTCGTGCGCAGCGCCGACGATTGCCCGTCCAAGCCGCATCCGGCCATGGTGCTGGAGGCCTGCGCGGAAGCAGGCTTCGATCCGGCGGACACCCTTGTGGTGGGTGACGCCATCTACGATATGGAGATGGCGCGAGCGGCCGGCGCAATGGCCGTGGGTGTCTCATGGGGCTATCATGCACCGGAGGCATTGCGCGCGAGCGGCGCGGATCATGTGCTCAATGCGCCCGCCGACCTGCTGACATTGCTGAAAAGAACAGAGATGCTCGATGCGTGATATTCTGAACGATCTCGAAAAGGGAGAGGCGCTGTCGGATCCCGATCCGGTGCGGCGCGCGCAAAACCAGATGAAGACGCCACTGCCGAAGAAATTCTATGAGACCGTCACCGTGGTCGAAGGCGAGGGCGGTTACAGCGTCCATCTCGACGACAGGCCGGTGCGCACGCCCGGACGGCGCACGCTTGCCCTGCCGACCGCAGCCGCGGCGCAGATCGTTGCCGATGAATTCGCCAGCCAGGAAGAAGTGATCGATCCCTCCCGGATGCCGGCGACCCGCCTCGCCAACACGGCGATCGACGGCGTCGCGGACGATCCGCAGGCGGTGGCGGAGGACCTGCTGCGCTTTGCCGCTTCCGACATGCTGTTCTATCGGGCCGAAGGGCCGGAGGCGCTTGTCAGGCGACAGGCCGAGCGCTGGGATCCGCTGATCGACTGGGCGTCGTCAGCGCTCGGTGCCCATTTCATCCTGGCCGAGGGGGTGATGCATGTCGCCCAGCCGCGCGAGGCGATCGCCGCCTTCGGCGTGCATGTGAACGCCATCCGCGAGCCGGTCGCGCTCGCCGCGCTCCACACCATGACCACTTTGACCGGTTCCGCCATCCTGGCGCTCGCCATCGCCAAGGGCGAGATCGGTGTGAAGGAAGGCTGGGAGCTCGCTCATCTCGACGAGGACTGGACCATCGAACATTGGGGCGAGGATGCGGAAGCCAAGGCGCGTCGCGCCTTGCGCGAGGAAGAGATGATGGCGGCCGCCGCGATATATGCCGCAAGTTCCTCGACTTGAGCTTTTTGTTTCACCTGTTGCTCAAACAAAAACCCCGGCAGAAGCCGGGGTTTTCTTTCTCAGTGATCGATGATCAGACCGAGTAGTACATGTCGTACTCGACCGGATGCGGCGTCGTCTCATAGCGCAGCGTTTCGGCCATCTTCAGTTCGATGAAGGCGTCGATCTGGTCGTCGTCGAAGACGCCGCCGGCCTTTAGGAAGCCGCGATCCTTGTCGAGGCTCTGCAGCGCTTCACGGAGCGAACCGCAGACGGTCGGGATCTTCTTCAGTTCCTTCGCCGGCAGGTCGTAGAGATCCTTGTCCATGGCCTGGCCGGGATGGATCTTGTTCTTGATGCCGTCGAGGCCGGCCATCAGCATGGCCGCGAAGCCGAGATAGGGGTTCGCCGACGGATCGGGGAAGCGGATCTCGACGCGCTTCGACTTCGGCGAGGAGCCGAAGGGGATGCGGCAGGAAGCGGAACGGTTGCGCGCGGAATAGGCGAGCAGCACCGGTGCCTCATAGCCCGGGACCAGACGCTTGTAGGAGTTGGTCGACGGATTGGTGAAGGCGTTGATCGCCTTGGCATGCTTGATGATGCCGCCGATGAAGAACAGGCAGTTCTCGGAAAGGCCGGCATATTCATTACCGGCGAAGGTCGGCTTGCCGTCCTTCCAGATCGACATGTGGACGTGCATGCCCGAGCCGTTGTCGCCGAAGACCGGCTTCGGCATGAAGGTCGCCGTCTTGCCATAGGCATTGGCCACCTGGTGCACGACATACTTGTAGATCTGCATCTTGTCGGCGTTGCGGACCAGCGTGTCGAACTTGAGGCCGAGCTCGTGCTGCGCGGCAGCCACTTCGTGGTGGTGCTTTTCGACCGTCACGCCCATTTCGGTGAGAACGGTAAGCATCTCCGAGCGCATGTCCTGGGCGCTGTCGACCGGCGGAACCGGGAAGTAGCCGCCCTTGATGCGCGGACGGTGGCCGAGATTGCCGGTTTCATATTCGGTGTCGTCGTTCGACGGCAGTTCGGTCGAGTCGAGCTTGAAGCCGGTGTTGTACGGGTCGGCCTTGTACTTGACGTCGTCGAAGACGAAGAACTCGGCTTCCGGGCCGACGAAGATGGTGTCGCCGATACCGAGCGACTTGAGGTAGGCTTCCGCCTTCTTGGCGGTGCCGCGCGGGTCGCGGTTATAGGCCTCGCCGGAGATCGGGTCGAGGATGTCGCACATCACGACCATCGTCGACTGGGCGAAGAACGGGTCGATATGGGCGGTCTCGACATCGGGCATCAGCACCATGTCGGACTCGTTGATCGCCTTCCAGCCGGCGATCGAGGAGCCGTCGAACATCACGCCGTCGGCAAACATGTCTTCGTCGACAACGCCGACGTCCATCGTCACATGTTGCAGCTTGCCCTTCGGATCCGTGAAGCGGAGATCAAGGAACTTTACGTCATTGTCCTTGATCTGTTTGAGGATGTCATTTGCAGTCGTCATATCGTTTTTCCCTATTACACGACGATGGATGATGCGTGAGGTGCGGCCAAGTCAGATCGCATCGATGCCGGATTCACCGGTACGGATGCGCACGACTTCTTCAATGTTGGAGACAAAGATCTTTCCGTCGCCGATCCGGCCCGTCTGCGCCGCCTTGCGGATCGCTTCGATCGCCGCTTCGACGGAATCGTCGCCCAGGACGACTTCCACCTTCACCTTCGGCAGGAAGTCTACGACATATTCAGCCCCGCGATAAAGTTCCGTATGGCCTTTTTGCCGCCCGAAACCCTTGGCTTCGGTGACCGTGATGCCCTGAAGCCCGACCTCCTGAAGCGCTTCCTTCACTTCATCGAGCTTGAATGGTTTGATGATGGCTTCGATCTTTTTCATCAGAGAACGGACTCCGCTTTCCCTTAAGAGAAACGGACCTCGCGCCCGTTTCGCCCAGATGTAAGCAGGAACCATGCCAAGTCAGGAAGATTTTCCGGGCGTGGCGATTTCTCTGTGCCGGAGCCGAAAAACGGGTAGAAATGCGCCATGCCATGAGGGGAATTTCTGATCCGCTGACATGTCCTGACGCGGAGGATAAGGTCAAAATGAGCAAATTATGTGCAGATCGCATAATTAATGATCATTATCGCTGGCCAACTCAGCGGCATCGGCAACAAAAGGCGGGAATCCATGCATGAGCTTCTGACACCGGAGGAAATGGGGGAGGCGGACCGGCTGACCATCGCGGCGGGCCTCCACGATGGTTATGCCCTGATGCGGAATGCCGGCGCATCGATCGCCCGCGCCATCCTCGAGCGGTTTCCGGAGGCCGGCCGGATCGCCATCCTCTGCGGTCCGGGCAACAATGGCGGTGACGGCTATGTCGTCGCGAAGCTCCTGGCCGAAGCCGGATTGACGGTGACCTGTTTCCGCGGCCATGCGCCGCGCGAGGGGAGCGACGCCTTTCGGGCCGCGGCTGATTATCAGGGACCCGTCCGCCTCCTTGAGGATTTCGATATCGAGGATTGCGACCTCGTCGTCGATGCTTTCTATGGCGCCGGTCTGGCGCGCCCCATAGAAGGCATCGAGAGATCGATCATCGAGGCGGTGAATGCCGCCGGCATTGGGGTGGTGGCCGTCGATCTGCCGAGCGGCGTTTCCGGCGCAAGCGGGATGGTGCTGGGAGCCGCCTTCGAGGCCGCTCTGACGGTCACCTTCTTCCGTAAGAAGCCGGGCCACCTCCTGCTGCCCGGCCGCGATCTCTGCGGCGAAACCCTGGTGACCGATATCGGCATAAGGGAGGATGTGCTTGATGGAATTGCCCCGCAGTGCTTCGAGAACGGGCCCCATCTCTGGCGGGCGGCTTTCCCGCGGCTGTCGGACGATACGCACAAATACCGGCGCGGACACACGGCAGTATTTTCCGGCGGAGCGACCGCGACAGGCGCGGCCCGGCTTTCCGCAAGGGCTGCGGCGCGCATCGGGACAGGGGCGGTCACAGTTCTCTCGCCGCCGGACGCGCTGATCGTCCATGCCGCGCATCTGACCAGCATCATGCTGCGAAAGACCGAAAATGTGGCCGATGCCATGGAATTCATCAGGGATCGCAAGGTGTTTTCCGCCGTGCTTGGCCCGGGTTTCGGCAATGCGGTGCGCATCCGCGAACTCGTTCCGGCGCTGCTTGATGAGCGCCGGACCGGGGAGGGCTTTCGTGGTCTGGTACTGGACGCCGACGGCCTGACCGCCTTCGAAGGCAATCCGGATGATTTGTTCGGCGCATCCGGGAAAACATCCGGTGCGCTGGTGCTGACGCCGCATGAGGGCGAGTTTCATCGCCTGTTTGGTGCCCTTGGGGCGGATCGGACGCTTTCGAAGCTGGAGAAGGCGAAAGCTGCGGCAAAGCGCGCCGATGCGGTCCTTATCTACAAAGGGCCGAATACGGTGATTGCAGCGCCCGATGGCCGGGCCGCGATCAACACCAACGGCACGCCGCTGCTGGCAACCGCCGGTTCGGGCGACGTGCTGGCCGGAATGGTCGGTGGTCTACTCGCGCAGGGCATGCCGGCCTTCGAAGCTGCCGCCGCTGCCGTCTGGCTTCATGCCGATGCAGCGAGGCGGTTCGGGCCGGGGTTGATTGCGGAGGATTTGCCGGAAATGCTGCCGGAGGTGTTGGGTGGGATAGAGATAGCGTGAGACTGGCAGGAATGACAGAGATTACTGTTCTGCCGGTTAGGTATTGGTTCTGTATATGTCGATGTTAGCGGGACAGCGCCCCCTCTGTCCTGCCGGACATCTCCCCCGCAAGGGGGGAGATTGGCTGGCGCTTCCCTCGGCCTTTATTTTTTACCGTTTGCGATTGGCGCCGGACGTCAATGAAGGCGTAATCTCCCCCCTTGCGGGGGAGATGGGCGGCAGCCCAGAGCGGGCGCTGTCCCGCCAATCTTTCCATCAAAATGTATGCTTCCTTATAAAATCAATGACTTAACACCATTCCTTGAATCAATCAGCGAAAGACCTCCCGCGCAACCTCAACCAGCCTTTTCCACCCGCTCCATCAGCGCTCGCGCTGCATTGGGCGCTCGTACCTTGCCCTCGTGGATGAAATAGACGAACACGTCGCGCGGCTTCTTCGGCGCCGGGCTGTCCGGATCGACATAGGGCAGGTCGTCCGGGCTGCCACCCTCGGCCCATCGCCGCGCATGTGAAGCCCAACGGTCGAGCGCCTGCGCGGGATAGCCGGTCTCGATCTCGTCCTTGCCCTTCTGCAGCCTGGCATAGACGAAATCGGCGGTGATATCGGCAATTTCGGGATAGTCGAAATGTTCGGCATAGGTGATCGCCACGCCATGCTTGCGGGCGAGCGCGATAAATTCCGGCGCTGCAAAGGAGGGATGGCGAACCTCGACCGTGTGGCGCAGCTTCAGCCCGTCCTGCTTTTCCGGCAGAAGCTTGAGAAAGACTTCGAAATCCTCCGGGTCGAACTTCTTCGTCGGCGCGAACTGCCAGAGGATCGGCCCGAGATGGGGCCCGAGCTCCGTGATGCCTTGCGTCATGAAACGCTCGATCGATTCACCCGCTTCCGCCAGCACCCGGCGATTGGTGACGAAGCGGTTTCCCTTCAGCGAGAAGATGAAGCCCTCCGGCACCTCGGTTGCCCATTTGGCGAAGGTCGCCGGCTTCTGCGAGCCGTAATAGGTGCCGTTGATCTCGATCGTCGTAAGCTGCCGGCTGGCAAATTCAAGCTGCCGCTTCTTGGGCAGATCGTCTGGGTAGAAGGTCCCCTCCCAAGGTTCGAATGTCCAGCCGCCGATGCCTGCTCGGATGGTTCCGGATGTATTCACTGTGACGTCCTCCCTCAGCCTCGGCGGTCCGCGGCCGCCGCGATGACCTTCTCCATGCCGACGGCAATCGCTGCGACTGCCTGATCGCTCTTGCTGCCGAGCCCGTGCCGCTCGGCCATCGAGTACGGATCGTTGTAAGATAGCCAGACTTTGCCGTCCTCGTCTTCCCAGGCCAGCGCCTTCACCGGCAGATCGATCCCGCAGATCTGCCGATCCAGCATCAACGGCGTGCCGCCTCTTGGATTCCCGAATATGAGAAGTTCCGTCGGCCGCAAGGCAAGGCCGGCATCGCGCGCGCCGGCTGCATGATCAATACGCGCGAAGATGAGCAATCCTGCGCCCCTAACGGCTTCGACCAGGCGGTCGATGGTTTCGGTTACGCCGAAGCGGCTCTCGACAGTGACGATACCGGAACGTTTCATCTCCTCCCCCTCGGCCTCTGCAGAACCGAAAACTCACTCCGCCGCTTCCGCCTTGCGCTTCGGGCGCCGCTCCAGCAACTCCTTCAGGAACTGCCCGGTATAGGAACGCGTCTCCTTGACGATATCCTCCGGCCGGCCGACGGCAACGATCTCGCCGCCGCCATCGCCGCCCTCGGGGCCCAGGTCGATCACCCAGTCTGCGGTCTTGATGACCTCCAGATTGTGCTCGATCACCACCACCGTGTTGCCCTGCTCGACCAGCTCATGCAGAACTTCAAGAAGCTTCGCCACATCATGGAAATGCAAGCCCGTCGTCGGCTCGTCGAGAATATAGAGCGTACGGCCCGTCGCCCTGCGCGACAATTCCTTGGCGAGCTTGACGCGCTGCGCCTCGCCGCCCGAGAGCGTCGTCGCCTGCTGGCCGACCTTGATATAGCCGAGGCCGACCTTGTTGAGCGTTTCCAGCTTGTCGCGAACCGCCGGAACGGCGGAGAAGAACTCGGCGCCTTCCTCCACCGTCATGTCGAGCACGTCGGCGATCGATTTGCCCTTGAACAGTACCTCCAGCGTCTCGCGATTGTAGCGTTTGCCGTGGCAGACGTCGCAGGTGACGTAGACATCCGGCAGGAAGTGCATCTCGATCTTGATGACGCCGTCGCCCTGGCAGGCCTCGCAGCGCCCGCCCTTGACGTTGAAGGAGAAGCGGCCCGGCTGGTAGCCGCGCGCCTTCGCCTCAGGCAGGCCGGCGAACCAGTCGCGGATCGGTGTGAACGCGCCAGTATAGGTGGCCGGGTTCGAGCGCGGCGTGCGCCCGATCGGCGACTGGTCGATATCAATCACCTTGTCGAGATATTCCAGCCCCTCGATCCGGTCATGCTCGGCCGGGTGCTCGCGTGAGCCCATGATGCGGCGCGAGGCCGCCTTGAACAAGGTCTCGATCAGGAAGGTCGACTTGCCGCCGCCCGAAACGCCGGTGACGCAGGTGAAGGTTCCCAGCGGTATCTCCGCCGAGACGTTCTTCAGATTGTTGCCGCGCGCGCCGACCACCTTGATGCGCTTCGATTTGGAGATCGGCCGCCGCTCGGCAGGAACCGCCACCTCCCTGGTACCCGAGAGATATTGTCCGGTCAGCGATTTCGGGCTCGACATGATCTCGTCGGGCGTGCCCTCGGCAATGATCTGCCCGCCATGGATGCCGGCCGCCGGGCCGATATCGACCACATAATCGGCCGTCAGGATCGCGTCCTCGTCATGCTCGACCACGATCACCGTATTGCCGAGGTCGCGCAGATGGCGCAGCGTATCGAGCAGCCGCGCATTGTCGCGCTGGTGAAGCCCGATGGACGGCTCGTCCAAGACATAGAGCACGCCGGTCAATCCCGAGCCGATCTGCGAGGCGAGCCGGATGCGCTGGCTCTCACCGCCCGAAAGCGTACCGGAATTGCGCGACAGCGTCAGGTAATCGAGGCCGACATCGTTGAGAAAACGCAGGCGCTCGCGGATTTCCTTCAGGATCCGCGCCGCGATTTCCCGGTGCTTTTCATTGAATGTCGCATCGATATCGCGGAACCAGGCATCCGCCTTGCGGATCGACATCTCCGTGACCTGGCCGATATGCAGCCCGCCGATCTTGACGGCGAGCGCCTCGGGCTTCAGGCGATAGCCGTTGCAGGCGGGGCAGGGGGTGGACGACATGAAGCGCTCGATCTCCTCGCGTGACCATGCCGAATCCGTCTCCTTCCAGCGCCGCTCCAGATTGGGGATCACGCCCTCGAAGGTCTTGGTGGTCTTGTAGGAGCGCAGGCCGTCATCGTAGGAGAAGGTGATTTCCTTGGGGCCGGTGCCGTGCAGGATGGCGTGCTGCGCTTCCTCCGGCAGATCGCGCCAGCGGTCGGCGATCTTGAAGCCATAGGCGGCGCCCAGTGCTTCCAGCGTCTGGTTATAGTAAGGCGACGACGAGCGCGCCCACGGCGCAATCGCGCCCTCGCGCAGCGTCACGCCCTCATCCGGGATGACCAGATTGGGGTCGATCGCCTGCTGCGTGCCGAGCCCGTCGCAGGTCGGGCAGGCGCCGAACGGATTGTTGAAGGAGAAGAGGCGAGGCTCGATCTCGGGGATGGTGAAGCCCGAGACGGGACAGGCGAATTTTTCCGAGAAGAGCAGCCGTTCATGCGTCTCGTTCTTCGATTTGTTGGCGGATTCGCTTGCCGTTTCACCCGCGGGAAGCGGCTTGTCGGCGAATTCGGCGATCGCCAGCCCGTCGGCAAGCCGCAGGCAGGTCTCCAGGCTGTCGGCCAGACGCGAGGCGAGATCGGGCCGCACCACCACGCGGTCGACCACCACGTCGATATCGTGCTTGTATTTCTTGTCGAGCGCCGGCACGTCGGCGATCTCGTAGAAGGTGCCGTCCACCTTGACGCGCTGGAAGCCCTTCTTCTGCAGCTCCGCCAGCTCTTTTTTGTACTCGCCCTTGCGCCCGCGCACGATCGGCGCGGTGATGTAGAGCCGCGTGCCTTCTTCCAGCGCCATGACGCGATCGACCATCTGGCTCACCGTCTGGCTCTCGATCGGCAGTCCGGTCGCCGGCGAATAGGGAACACCGACGCGCGCGAAGAGCAGGCGCATATAGTCATAGATCTCGGTGACGGTGCCGACGGTGGAGCGCGGGTTGCGGCTCGTCGTCTTCTGCTCGATGGAGATGGCCGGGGAAAGCCCGTCGATCTGATCGACATCCGGCTTCTGCATCATTTCCAGAAACTGGCGCGCATAGGCCGAAAGGCTTTCGACATAGCGGCGCTGACCCTCGGCATAGATCGTGTCGAAGGCGAGCGATGACTTGCCGGAACCCGACAGGCCCGTCATGACGATGAGCTTGTCGCGCGGCAGGTCGAGATCGACATTCTTCAGATTATGTTCGCGCGCACCGCGTATGGAGATATATTTCTGATCGCTCATTCGCGCCCTGCCATCCTGTCACTCGCGAAAATCAACCGCGGCATCCGGTCCCGCAAAACCGGCGCCGCCATGCATTGAGGCACGACCCGGAAGGCCGGAGAGGCAGTTCTCCCGAAATCATGCGTGGAATCTAGGGTGCCCTATGCCATTCGCACATGGCGCCCTCATGAAAACCGTCTTCCGGAGCGAAACCGGCGGCTTCCACTCCGAAGACAGGGATTTATTAGCACCGGAACAAACATCGAACAACCATTCGTTCAAATAAGCCATGCGAAATGTGAAGACAAGATCGTTGACGAAGCCTCCTGACAAGAGCAGTATTTTCACGTCGGTCGCAGGCAACGATTGATGATTGTATGGACGAGCAATCATGATGAATGCCGGGCGGCCGTGCGAACGCAAATTGACAGGAGGAGAGGAGCATGAGTCCACCTGACAGTTCGCCCGAGGCTTCGTCCTGAGACGGAGCCACAACCGGCAAGCGGACGCTGTCCATGACGCGCCGTAAGCCGATTGCCGAAAATTTACCTCATGCAAAGGAGACGACGCAAAAGCGTTTCCTTGATAGCTTGTCGGTGAAGTACTACCGGCAAGAAGGGTGATCCCCAAAATCGAGCCCCGCGCGCCAGAGATAGAAGAGCGGCGGGGCTGTTTCATGTGATTTCCCCACGGAAATAACGTCATTTATGGCGGAAAACCCGATATTCTCCTTGTAATTCCATCCGCTTGTTCTAGAACAAAATGAGAACAATAACTCTTGTGGATAGTTGTTGCTAATTTCCATACGCATGCGCGCCATACGGCTCGCTCCTGTATGGTGTCGGGCAACACAGGTAATGGAGTGCGTTTTATGGCAGGTAGCGTCAACAAGGTCATTCTCGTCGGCAATCTCGGGGCAGATCCGGAAATCCGGCGCCTCAACTCCGGCGATCCGGTGGTCAATCTGCGCATCGCCACTTCGGAAACCTGGCGCGACCGGCAGTCCGGCGAGCGCAAGGAGCGGACGGAGTGGCACAATGTCGTCATCTTCAACGAGAACCTCGCCAAGGTGGCCGAGCAATATCTGAAGAAGGGCGCGAAAGTTTATATCGAGGGCTCGCTGCAGACCCGCAAATGGCAGGACCAGAGCGGTGCTGACCGGTATACGACGGAAGTCGTGCTGCAGAAGTTCCGCGGCGAGTTGCAGATGCTCGACACCCGCGGCGAAGGCGGCGGTCGTTTCGAGGGCAGCGGCCGCGGCGGCCAGATGCCGGATTATTCCGACAGCGGTTCGGATTTCGGCCGCTCCAGCCCGTCATCGGGCGGCGGTGGCGGCGGGTTCTCGCGCGATCTGGATGACGAAATCCCGTTCTGAGCATAGCTGGCAACAGCCCGCATCCGAACAGGTGAAGGCGCTGATCAGCCTGTGATCAGCGCCTTCACTCCATCCGCCACGAACTGCACCGCCAGCGCCGCCAGGATGACGCCGAGGAGGCGGGTAAGGATGGAGCGGCCGGTTTCGCCGAGAAAGCCGTCGACCCGTTCGGCGAGCAGGAACACCAGATAGGAAAGCACGATACAGACGAGGATAATCAGGATCAGCACCAGCCGCGACGCCGTATCGTAGAACGAGCCGCCGAGCAGGATCGTCGCGGAGATCGCGCCGGGGCCGGCAATCAGCGGTATTGCCAGCGGAAAGGCCGCGATGTTGCGGATATGGTCGCGAGTGATCGCCACTTTGGCGCTTTTCTCGTGCCGCTCCTGGCGACGCTCAAAGATCATTTCGAATGCGATCCAGAAGAGCAGCATTCCCCCGGCCACACGGAACGCGCCGATGGTGATGCCGAATACGCCCAGGATCTGCGCGCCGGCCACGGCGAAGAGCGTCAGCACGCAGAAGGCGATGATGCTCGACCGCATCGCCACCTGGCCGCGCTCCTGCCGGTCCATGCCCGTCGTCAGCGCCAGGAACAATGGCGCGAGCCCCGGCGGATCGATGGTGACGAGCAGCGTCACGAGCGCGTTGAAAAGATTATCGTAAAAGCCCATCGGATGCGGTTTTCCTGTTCTTTTCGGCTAATTCTAAGGTGGCCTGCTGCATAATTCCTTAAACCGGATTTCCTTCGAGGGATCATGCCGGATTGCAAGTGCCGGGTCATTCTGCGCTGCCGGGGCAACAGAGATGGCGAGGATCCATAGCCGAGGGGCGGCAGCGGCCGCAGGCTTCCGCCGAAGCAATCATGGCGCGATTGTGGCTGATGATTCGGCGACTTTGTTAAGATATTTCCATCCTATTGATATCTAAGCACAATTATCCCCTGTTAAAACACTCCGAAATTGGTGTTTCCAAGCATTTTCCGCTATAAGGGCAGCATCGATTCTCGCATGAAAGAACCTTTGAACAGTGTCAGATCAAACTCCGCCGATCGATCCGCAGGATCCCAACGGCATTGAGCCGGTTTCCATTGTCGAGGAAATGCAGAGCTCGTATCTCGCTTATGCGATGAGCGTGATCGTGAGCCGCGCGCTTCCGGACGTGCGCGACGGCCTGAAGCCGGTTCACCGGCGCATCATGCATGCCATGAACGAGATGGGGCTCGCCTGGAACCGCCCCTACCGCAAGTCCGCCGGTGTCGTCGGCGAGGTGATGGGTAAATACCATCCGCATGGCGACGCCTCGATCTATGATGCGCTGGTGCGCATGGCGCAGGATTTCTCGCTGCGCGATCCGCTGGTCGACGGGCAGGGCAATTTCGGTTCAATCGATGGCGACCCCCCGGCGGCCATGCGTTACACCGAGTGCCGGCTGGAGAAGCTTTCCGAGACGCTGCTTGAGGATATCGACAAGGAAACGGTCGATTTCCAGGACAATTACGACGGTCGCGAGCAGGAGCCGACAGTCCTGCCGGCCCGTTTCCCGAACCTTCTGGTCAACGGCTCCGGCGGCATCGCCGTCGGCATGGCGACCAACATTCCGCCGCATAACTTGAGCGAGATCATCAACGGCTGTATCGCGCTGATCGACAATCCGGCGATCGAGTTGCCGGAACTGATGCAGATCATTCCCGGCCCGGATTTCCCGACGGGCGGCATCATTCTCGGCCGTTCCGGCATTCACTCCGCCTATTCGACCGGGCGCGGCTCGATCGTCATGCGCGGCCGCGTCCAGATCGAGACCATGCGCGGCGATCGCGAGGCCATCGTCATCACCGAAGTGCCCTATCAGGTGAACAAGGCGGCGATGATCGAGAAGATGGCCGAGCTGGTGCGCGACAAGCGCATCGAAGGCATTTCCGATCTGCGCGATGAATCCGACCGCGAGGGCTATCGCGTCGTGATCGAACTGAAGCGCGATACGGTCGCCGACGTCGTGCTCAACCAGCTCTATCGCTATACGCCGCTGCAGAGCTCGTTCGGTGTCAACATGGTGGCGCTCAATGGCGGCAAGCCGGAGCAGATGACGCTGCTCGACATGCTGCGCGCCTTCGTCTCCTTCCGCGAGGAAGTCGTCAGCCGCCGCACCAAGTTCCTGCTGCGTAAGGCGCGTGAACGCGCCCACGTCTTGGTCGGCCTGGCGATCGCCGTCGCCAATATCGACGAGGTGATCAACCTGATCCGCCGTGCCCCGGATCCGGCGACCGCGCGCGAGCAGCTGATGGAGCGCCGCTGGCCGGCAATGGACGTGGCGCCGCTGATTGCGCTTATCGACGATCCGCGCCATGCGCTGAACGACGACAATACCTACAATCTCTCCGAGGAACAGGCCCGCGCCATCCTCGATCTGCGCCTGCAGCGCCTCACCGCACTTGGCCGTGACGAGATTGCCGACGAATTGAACAAGATCGGCGAGGAAATCCGCGATTATCTCGATATTCTCGCGTCCCGAATCCGCATCATGAGCATCGTCAAGGACGAGCTCGCCGCCATCCGCGACGAATTCGGCACGCCGCGCCGCACCGAGCTGGGCGAGGGCGGGCCGGAGATGGACGATGAGGACCTCATCGCCCGCGAGGACATGGTCGTTACCGTCAGCCATGCCGGCTATATCAAGCGCGTGCCGCTCGCCACCTATCGCGCCCAGCGCCGCGGCGGCAAGGGGCGCTCCGGCATGGCCACGCGGGAAGAAGATTTCGTCACCCGGCTGTTTGTGGCCAATACACACACACCGGTTCTGTTCTTCTCCTCGCGCGGCATTGTTTATAAGGAAAAAGTCTGGCGCCTGCCCATCGGCACGCCGCAATCGCGCGGCAAGGCGCTCATCAACATGTTGCCGCTCGAACAGGGCGAACGCATCACCACCATCATGCCATTGCCTGAGGACGAGGCGAGCTGGGCTGAGCTCGACGTCATGTTCGCCACGACGCGCGGCACCGTGCGCCGCAACAAGCTCTCCGATTTCGTCCAGGTCAACCGCAACGGCAAGATCGCGATGAAGCTCGAGGAGGAGGGCGACGAGATCCTCTCCGTCGAGACCTGCACCGAACTTGACGACGTGCTGCTGACGGCCGCCGGCGGGCAGTGCATCCGCTTCCCCGTCACCGACGTGCGCGTCTTCGCCGGGCGCAACTCGATCGGCGTGCGCGGCATCAACATGGCGGAGGGCGACCGCATCATCTCCATGGCGATCCTGCGCCATGTGGATGCGACGCCTGCCGAGCGTGCCGCCTATCTCAAGCGCTCCATCGCCGAGCGGCGCATGCAGGGCGGGGAGGATGCCGAGGATATCACCGTGGTCGGCGAGGAGGTCGGTGCGGAGACCGAGCTGCCGGAAGAGCGCTACCAGGAGTTGAAGGCACTTGAGCAGACGGTTCTGACAGTCAGCGAATATGGCTATGGCAAGCGCTCGTCCTCCTACGAGTTCCGCATCTCGGGCCGTGGCGGCAAGGGCATCCGCGCCACCGATACCTCGAAGACCGATGAGATCGGCAAGCTCGTTTCGCTCTTCCCGGTGGAGCCGAAGGACCAGATCCTGCTCGTCTCCAATGGCGGCCAGCTGATCCGTGTGCCGGTCGATGGCATCCGCATCGCCGGCCGCTCGACCAAGGGCGTGACGATCTTCAATACCGCCGATGGCGAGAGGGTCGTCTCCGTCGAGCGCATCTCCGAATCCGAGAATGAGGAAGTCGGGGAAGAGAACGGGCTGGAGGCGAACGGCCAGGATGATGGTTCGGCACCTGACGGAACGATCGCCGAGGAATAATAAGCAAATAAATGAAAGGCGGTGCACGACGGCACCGCCTTTTCAGCCTTGCTTGGAGGTCAGGCTGGGAAACTGTTATCGGCGGCGGGGCAGGCGGCGCACGCTGTGAATGTCGAAAACCGGTTCGGCAAGCCTCTGCCGCCCGGCGCTTTCTTCCACCAGCAGGATGACTGCGGAAACGGTCATGGCGATCATCATCGACAGCGCGAGAAGAAATATCAGCATCGGTATGTCCTTTCGCTTTCGCAGTTATTACGCCTGAGCGCGAAAAAGGTTGCGTGATTGTTTTCAGATACTGCCCGATGCCCGCTGAATTGCTGCTGAAGCCTTTGTTCACCTTGAGTTCATAAAAACCGCCCCGCTGCTTCCGGCCATTGAATCCCTGCGTCAAACGCGTTACGGCAGACACATGACCATCGCTCTCTATGCCGGATCCTTCGATCCCGTCACCAACGGCCATATCGACGTCCTGAAGGGTGCACTGCGCCTGGCCGATGAGGTCGTTGTGGCCATCGGCATCCATCCCGGCAAGAAGCCGCTGTTCTCCTTCGAGGAGCGCATGGAGCTGATCGGCAAGGTCGGCAAGGCGATCTTCGGCGCCGATGCAAAGCGCATCAGCGTGGTGGCGTTCGACAGGCTCGTCATCGATGCGGCGAGGGAACATGGTGCCTCCCTGATGGTTCGCGGCCTGCGCGATGGAACGGATCTCGACTATGAGATGCAGATGGCCGGCATGAACGGCACCATGGCACCGGAGCTGCAGACGGTGTTTCTGCCGGCCGACCCGGCCGTGCGCACCATTACCGCCACATTGGTCCGCCAGATCGCATCGATGGGCGGCGACACCGGTCCTTTCGTTCCGGCTGTCGTTGCCGAGGCGCTGAAGTCAAAATTCAAATCCTGAGTGGAGAGCTTTTCCCATGTCGATGTTCCGTACGGCCTTTGCCGTTGCCGCTTTCTTCGCGTTTTCGCTGATGGCGTCCCTTTCCGCCCGGGCGGCCGACCCTGAGAATACGCTGGTCCTGACCCTGAAGGACGGCGACGTCGTGATCGCGCTGCGGCCCGATCTCGCGCCCAAGCATGTCGCGCAGATCAAGGCGCTGGTCCGCGAGGGCGCCTATAACCACGTCGTCTTCCACCGCGTTATCGACGGTTTCATGGCCCAGACCGGCGACGTGCAATATGGCAACAAGGAGAAGGGCTTCGACGCCTCGCGCGTCGGCACCGGCGGATCGAGCAAGCCTGATCTGCCAGCCGAATTCTCGAAGGAACCCTTCGTCCGCGGCACCGTCGGCATGGCGCGCAGCCAGAATCCGAACTCTGCGAATTCGCAGTTCTTCATCATGTTCGGCGACGGCGCGTTCCTCAACGGCCAGTACACGGTGGTCGGTCAGGTGGTCAGCGGCATGGATGTCGTCGACAGGATCAAGAAGGGCGACAAGGCCGATAATGGCTCGGTCGCCGATCCCGACGAAATCATCAAGGCCACCATCCAGGCCGACAAGAAATAAATCCTGAGACAAACGACAAGGAGGCCGCGATGGCTTACAAAGACCCGGAAAACACGCTCGTCCTGGAAACCACCAAGGGCAAGGTCGTCATCGAGCTCTATCCCGATCTGGCTCCCGGCCATGTCGCCCGCATCAAGGAGCTGGCCCGCGAGAACGCCTATGACGGCGTGGTCTTCCACCGCGTCATCGACGGCTTCATGGCGCAGACCGGCGACGTGCAGTTCGGCAAGACCGGCAGCGCCAGTTTCAACCCGGCCCGCGCCGGCATGGGCGGCTCCGACAAGCCGGACCTGAAGGCGGAGTTCTCCAATACGCAGCACAAGCGCGGCACCTGCTCGATGGCGCGCAGCCAGAACCCGAATTCGGCCAATTCGCAGTTCTTCATCTGTTTCGCGGATGCACCGTGGCTCGATCGGCAATATTCCGTCTGGGGCCAGGTGATCGAAGGCATGGAGAATGTCGACAACATCAAGAAGGGCGAGCCGGTGCGCGACCCCGATTCGATCGTCTCGGCACGGGTTGCGGCTGATCTTTAAGAGGATAAAGATAGCGGAGACGGTTGTATGGTGGAGATGGAGAGGCATGGATCCCAGTGACAAGCACTGGGATGACGGGCAGGTTGGCTGTTGGCACGCAATCTCCCCTCTCTGCCTGCACAACAGTTTTCGTTATGGCAGAAGCATTCCCACCTCCGTCATCCCAGTGCTTGTCACTGGGATCCATGCCTCAACGTTGCCATGGCCGCTGCGTGAAAAATATGAACTGCACGGAAAAGCCATGCGCGTAGACCTGTTCGATTTCGACCTTCCGGAAGAGCGGATCGCGCTCCGTCCTGTGGAGCCGCGCGATCATGCGCGGCTTCTGGTGGTCCAACCCGGTTCGCCCTTCGCGGACCGGCGTGTCGATGACCTACCGGGGCTTCTGCAGCCCGGCGATGCGCTGGTCTTCAACGACACGAAAGTCATCCCGGCGCAGCTGGAAGGCATCCGCGAGCGCGATGATGCCGTCGCCCAGGTCAGCGCCACCTTGCACATGCGCGTCGGTCCGGACCGCTGGAAAGCGTTCCTGCGGCCGGGAAAGCGCGTGAAGGAGGGTGACCGCATCCGCTTCGGCCATGGCGGGACGAGCTGCTTTCTGGGTACGCTCGATGCCACCGTCGCCGAAAAGGGCGAGGCCGGCGAGGCGCTGCTCGTCTTCGACCTGAGCGGCGCCATGCTCGATGAGGCGGTTGCGGCGGTGGGGCACATCCCTCTGCCCCCCTATATCGCCTCGAAACGCCCCGATGACCAGCGCGACAGGACCGACTACCAGACCGTCTATGCCCGCGAGGAGGGGGCGGTCGCCGCACCCACGGCCGGCCTTCATTTCACACCGCAACTGCTTGAAAGGCTGAAGGAACAGGGTATCGAGGAGCACTTCGTCACGCTGCATGTCGGGGCGGGGACGTTCCTGCCGGTCAAAGCCGACAATACGGAAGACCATAAGATGCATGCCGAGATCGGCCATGTCTCGGAGGCGACGGCGCAAGCGCTCAACCGCGTGCAGGCAAATGGCGGACGCATCGTCTCGGTCGGCACCACCTCGCTGCGCCTTCTGGAAAGCGCGGCCGATGAGGACGGCACCATCCGCCCTTGGTCCGGCGCCACCGATATCTTCATTACGCCCGGCTATCGCTTCAGGGCCGTGGACGTGCTGATGACCAATTTCCACCTTCCGCGCTCGACGCTGTTCATGCTCGTCTCGGCCTTCGCGGGGCTGGAGACGATGCGCGAGGCTTATGAGCACGCGATCAAAGAACGCTACCGCTTCTATTCCTATGGCGACGCAAGTCTGCTATTTCGCGCGCCATCATGAGCAGCAAAGATTTCCAGTTCAAAGTTCTCGCCACCGACGGGGCGGCAAGGCGTGGTGAGATCACCATGCCGCGCGGGACGGTCCGCACGCCCGCCTTCATGCCGGTCGGCACCGGCGGCACCGTCAAGGCCATGTATATGGACCAGGTGCGCGACCTCGGCTCCGATATCATCCTCGGCAACACCTATCACCTGATGCTCAGGCCGGGCGCGGAGCGCGTGGCAAAACTCGGCGGCCTGCACGAATTTGCTCGCTGGCCAGGCCCGATCCTGACCGATTCCGGCGGATTTCAGGTCATGTCCTTGGCGCAATTGCGCAAGCTCAACGAAAATGGCGTGACCTTCCAGTCCCATATCGACGGGCGCGCCTATGAGATGACGCCCGAGCGTTCCATCGAAATCCAGGGCCTGCTCGATTCCGATATCCAGATGCAACTCGATGAATGCGTGGCCCTCCCGGCATCCGAACGCGATATCGAGCGGGCGATGGAGCTCTCCCTGCGCTGGGCGGAGCGCTGCAAGGCGGCCTTCGGCGACCAGCCGGGCAAGGCGATGTACGGCATCGTGCAGGGCGGCGACAATGCCCGGCTTCGCGCGCGCTCGGCCGAAGCGCTGAAGGCGATGGATCTCAAGGGCTATTCGATCGGCGGGCTGGCGGTGGGCGAGCCGCAGGAAGTCATGCTCGATATGCTCGAAGTCGTTTGCCCGATCCTGCCTGCCGAAAAGCCGCGCTACCTCATGGGCGTCGGCACGCCCGACGATATATTGAAGTCCGTGGCGCGCGGGGTCGACATGTTCGATTGTGTGATGCCGACACGCGCCGGCCGCCACGGTCTCGCCTTCACCCGCCACGGCAAGATCAACCTGCGCAACGCGAGGCACGCCGAGGATCACCGGCCGCTGGACGAGGAATCAAGCTGCCCCGCCACGCGCGACTATAGCCGCGCCTATCTGCACCATCTGGTGAAATCCGGCGAGTTCCTGGGTGCCATGCTGCTCACCTGGAACAATCTCGCCTATTATCAGAGCCTGATGCAGGGATGCCGCGACGCCATCGAAGCCGGGAAGTTCGAGAACTTCGCCGGCGCTACCCAGGAGCAGTGGGCGAAGGGCGATATCCCGCCGCTGTGACTTTGGCGTCTGTCGATTTCGAGCTGTCCGGGCCCGCATTGCGCAGGAGCGCCGACAGACGCTGCACGATCAAGTCGCGCTCCGGATCCGAAAGGATATCGCAATCCAGGAGCTGCATGCTTCGCATGCCTTCGATCGCCAGAAAGGTGATGAGGGACGAGGCGTGGTCGCTTGATTGGGCCTGCATCCGGTCGAGTAACTGCCGGTTGTAGCGGCGAATCGGGCTGATGAACTCAGGGTTTTCGGCAAGGGCCGCGAGCACGCCCGAGGGAGGCGGTTCTTTGTGCCGGTATTCGCTGAGAAAGACTTCAAGAAATGCCTCCGCCACGCTGTTGGGCGCGTCCCGCCGGTTCTCTTCCTCCGCGCGCAACGCCTGGTCGTGCTCTTTCAGATGCTCTTCGACGACCGCTTCGAGAAGCTTTGCCTTGGTGGGAAAGCGATAGAGCAGGCCGCCTTTGGAAAGACCGGCACGGGCGGCGACGGCGTCAAGCGAGAGATGCGCGGGGCCAACTTCCTTGGCAAGCTCGGTGGCAGCCAGCAGGATTCTCTCACGCGACGACAGTTTTTTTCCGTGCATCTAAAGCTTTCATGGAAGGGGTGCAGTTGACATTACCGTCCAGACGGTACAGTAATTTGCGCTTAGTATTCAAGTCAAAACGATTGCCCCTCGCTATGACGTGATCGGCGTGGCAGGCATTCCGTCCAAAATTTTACGCCCTGCTGGAGCCTCCAACCGATGGCCATCCTTCGTTTCCTTCGCCGTCTCATTCCCTATCTTCTTCTGCTGCTCGTCGTGGCGATCTGCGGCGGCCTCATCTGGTTCAACTTCTTTCGCGAAGAGATGATCAAGAATTATTTCGCGAACATGCAGCAGCCGGCGCAGACGGTCTCCACCATCACGGTCAAGCCGACTTCGTGGACGCCCTATATCGAGGCGATCGGCACGGCGAATGCTTCGGAGGGCGTTGGCCTCACCGTGCAGTTGTCCGGCATCGTCAAGGAAATCCGCTTCAAGGCCAACCAGCGCGTCAAGCAGGGCGATGTGCTCGTGCAGCTCGACGATAGCATCGAGCAGGCGGATCTGGTCGCGGCGCAGGCGGAGGCCGTGCTGAACGAGCAGAACTACAAGCGTGCCCAGACCCTGCGCACGCAGGGCGTCGGCGCGCTGTCGAATGTCGATACCACCAGGGCGGCATTTGAATCGGCGCAGGCGCAGGTGGCCAAGCTTCAGGCGACGCTCGACCAGAAGCGGCTGGTGGCGCCGTTCCCCGGCACGATCGGCATTCCGCAGATCGATATCGGGCAATATCTCCAGCCCGGCAATGTTGTCGCCACGCTGCAGAACCTTGACACCATGCGGGTGGATTTCACCGTTCCGGAGCAGTCGCTTTCGCAATTGAAGATCGGTCAGGCCGTCATTGTCGGCCTCACCGACGACAAACTTGAATTCAAGGGCAAGATCACCGGTATCGATCCCAAGATCGATCCGACGACACGTCTGGTATCCGTGAGAGCTGAGGTGGAAAACCCTGACCGCAAGCTGAATCCCGGCCAGTTCGTGCAGGTTCGCGTGCAGCTGCCGAAGGAGGATAACGTCATCGCCCTGCCGCAGACGGCCGTGGTGACCAGCCTTTATGGCGACTATGTCTATGTTGTGCGTCCGGAAAGAAAGCCGGGTCCGCAGGACGCGCCCGTTGCGAACTCTTCCTCGGAAACGGCGGCAGAGGCCGCGGAAAAGCCGGCTGACGGAGAACAGGCCAAGCCGCTTGCCGTCTATCAGGTCTTCGTCAAGCTCGGGCGCCGTTCGCAAGGCCAGGTGGAGGTCACCAGCGGCCTCAAGGACGGAGATATCGTCGTCGACGCCGGCCAGAACCGCCTCAGCCCCGGAATGCATGTGGCTATCGACAACACCGTCAATCCAGCCGACGCGGCGAAGCAACAATAGGCGGGAACCATGAGTTTTTCCGACATCTTCATCCGTCGCCCGGTTCTTGCCACCGTCGTTGCCCTGATGATCCTGCTCCTGGGGGCGTTGGGCATAGCCAACCTCTCGGTGCGTGAATATCCGAAGGTCGATGAGACGGTCATCACCATCACCACGTCCTATCCGGGCGCCGATGCGGACCTGATCCAGGGCTTCATCTCATCGCCCATCGCGCAGGCGGTGGCGACGACGGAGAACATCGACTACGTGACCTCCTCCAGCGCGCCGTCGACCAGCACGGTCAGCGTGCACATGCGGCTGGGCGCAAATCCCGATGCGGCGCTGACCGAGGTGATCTCCAAGGTCAATCAGGTGCGCGGAGAGCTGCCTGAGGAGGCTAAGGACCCGGTTATCCTCAAGGGGACCGGACAAAGCTTCGCGACCATGTATCTGGCCGCGCAGAACCCCAACATGACCAACGAGCAGATCACCGAATATCTGGACCGGGTGATCAAGCCGCGCCTCTCGACGGTGCCCGGCGTGGCCGAGGCGCAGATTCTGGGCGGGCAAACCTATTCGATGCGCGTCTGGCTCGACCCCATAAAGCTTGCCGCGCGTAATATCACCGCGGCCGAGGTACTGCAGGCCATCAATGCCTCGAACTTCCTATCGGCTCCCGGCAAAACCAAGAACCAGTTCGTCAGCACGTCGATTCTCTTGAAGTCGACGATCCAGACGCCGGAGGCGTTCGGTGCCATGGTGGTCAAGTCTGATGGCGACAACATCGTGCGCCTGCGCGATGTCGCCAAGGTCGAGCTTGCCGCCGAAAGCACCGATACCATCGTCCGGTTCAACGGCCAGGATGGCACCTTCATGGGCATTATGCCTACCCCCGGCGCCAACCCGATCGACGTGGCCGCAGCGGTCAACAAGGAAATGCCCAAGATCCAGTCGACGCTGCCGGAGGGCATGTCGCTCGTCGTTGTCTACGACGCGACCGAGCAGATCAGTTCGTCAATCCATGAAGTTTTCTCGACCATCGGCGAAGCCGTCGCCATCGTCGTCATCGTCATCATCCTGTTCCTGGGTTCGTTCCGGTCGGTTCTGATCCCCATCGTGACGATTCCGATCTCGCTCATCGGCGTCTGCTTCTTCCTCTATGCGCTCGGTTATTCGATTAACCTTCTCTCGCTTCTGGCGATGGTGCTTGCCATCGGCCTCGTGGTTGACGACGCCATCGTGGTGCTGGAGAACATCCACCGGCATATTGAGGAAGGGCTCCGGCCCATCGATGCGGCGTTGAAAGGCATGCGCGAAATCACCGGCCCGATCATCGCCATGACGATCACGCTCGCCGCCGTGTTCGCGCCGCTCGGCTTCACCGGCGGCCTGACGGGTTCGCTCTTCCGTGAATTCGCCTTCACGCTGGCGGGCGCGGTCATTATCTCCGGTATCGCGGCGCTGACGATCTCGCCGATGATGTGCTCGCGCATGTTGTCCCATGGCAACGCCACGCGTTTCCAGCAGTTCATCGACCGCACTTTCACCAAGTTCGAGAACTGGTATGCGCGCCGGGTCGACGGTTCGCTGAATTTCCGTCCGATCACGCTGCTGATCGTCCTTTCGCTCATCGGCGTGACCGGTTTCCTCTTCACGCATACCCAGACGGAGCTTGCGCCGGAGGAGGATTCGGGTGCGCTTTTCGCGCAGATCCAAGGGCCGAAATACGCGACCTCGCAATATATGAAGCTTTATTCCGACCAGATGGACAATCTCACCAAGGATATCCCGGAGCTTCGCGCGCGCTTCCAGATCGTCGGCATGGATGGCAGCACCAATTCCGGCATCGCGCTCTGGGCATTCAAGGATTGGTCACAGCGCACGAAGTCGCAGAAGGAATTGCAGGCGGAAATCACCCAGCGCCTCTCCAAGTTGGCGGGCGTGCAGGCGTTCGCCTTTGCACTGCCTTCGCTGCCGGGCGCCGGCGGCGGCCTGCCGATCTCCGTCGTGATCCAGTCCACCGGCCCAGCCGATCAGGTCTATGAGGTGGCGGAGAAGATCAAGAACGAGGCACAGGCTTCCGGCCAGTTCATCATCGTGCAGAACTCGCTTTCCTACGATTCCCCGCAGACGACGGTCACCATCGACCGCGACCGCGCCGCGGCGCTGGGTGTCAAGGTCAGCGATATCGGCCAGACGCTCGGGCTTCTGACTGGTGGCGCGTCAGTCGCCAAGTTCGACCGCGATTCCAACAGCTATGATATCATCCCGCAGGTGCCGGATTCCTATCGCATCAACCCGGACAATCTGGGTGCGTACTATGTGCGCAGCGCCTCGGGCCAGATGATACCGCTCAACTCGGTCATCAAGATTTCCGAGAATGCGGCGCCGGCGGCGATCGAGCAGTTCAACCAGTTGAACTCGGCCACGATCTCCGCTCTGCCACTGCCGAACGTAACATCGGGCGCCGGTCTCCAGACCATCATCGATGTCGCGAGGAACAATCTGCCGGAAGGGTATTTCATCGATTATTCCGGCCAGTCCCGCCTGGAAGCAACGCAGGGCAACACGATTCTCGTCGCCTTCATTCTCGCCGTTATCGTCATCTATCTGGTGCTGGCGGCCCAGTTCGAGAGCTTCCGCGATCCGTTCATCATCATGATGTCGGTGCCGCTTTCGATCTTCGGCGCCATCGTCCCGCTCAATCTCGGCCTGGGTACGCTCAACATCTATACGCAGGTCGGCCTGATCACCCTTGTGGGCCTGATCACCAAGCACGGCATCCTTATGGTCGAGTTCGCCAACCAGCAGCGTGAATTGCACGGCCTCTCGCGCCGTGAGGCGATCGTCGTTGCGGCCAAGACCCGTCTGCGCCCGATCCTGATGACCACGGCCGCCATGGCGCTCGGCGTCGTGCCGCTGATCATCGCCACGGGCGCGGGCGCGGCGGCACGCTACTCCATGGGGCTGGTGATCTTCACCGGCATCCTGGTTGGAACGATCTTCACCCTGTTCGTGGTGCCGATGTTCTATACCTACATCTCCAAGAAGGAGGGGCTTGCGGAAGCGACCAGCGAAGGAACCCCGCCCGACGGCCAGGCGCCGGTTCCGGCCCATCACTGAAACGTGCTTTTACTGTAAAGGCAAACGCCAGCTATCCCTGATAGCTGGCGTTTTCGTTTCCGGAGTGAAACGGAATCATTCTTCGCAAGCACGATGGGCTCCCGCCGCCCGGTCCCACATTCTGTGAGCATCATGATCCCGCTTTCCGTTCTCGATCTTTCTCCTGTCCCTGAGGGCAGCGACGTAGGCCAGTCACTGCGCAACTCGCTTGATCTTGCCCGCCATGCCGAACGCTTGGGCTATCGCCGCATCTGGTTTGCCGAGCATCACAACATGCAGGGCATCGCCAGCGCCGCCACCGCGGTGGTGATCGGCCACGTCGCTGCCGGCACCTCGACCATCCGCGTCGGGGCAGGTGGCGTCATGCTGCCCAACCATGCACCGCTCATCGTTGCCGAGCAGTTCGGCACGCTCGCCGCGCTTTTTCCTGGCCGCATCGATCTTGGCCTCGGGCGCGCGCCCGGCACCGATCAGCTGACCGCGCGCGCCCTGCGACGCAATCTGAACAGCGATGCCGACGCCTTCCCGCAGGATGTTGTCGAGCTGATGAATTATTTCCGGCCGGCCGAGCCCGGCCAGCGTGTCCGCGCCGTGCCGGGGGAAGGTCTGGACGTGCCTGTCTGGATCCTGGGGTCGAGCCTTTTCGGGGCGCAGCTCGCGGCCGCGCTCGGGCTGCCCTACGCCTTCGCCTCGCATTTCGCCCCGGCCGAGCTGGAGCATGCCATCGAGATCTACCGCGCCCGCTTCCAGCCTTCGGAGTATCTGGACAAGCCTTACGTGATGCTGGGCCTCAATGTCTTCGCCGCGGAAACCGACCGTGAGGCGAAGCTGCTTTTCAGCTCGCTGCAACAGGCCTTTGTCAATCTGCGCACCGGCAGGCCGGGCAAGCTGCCGCCGCCGGTCGAGAACTATGAGGAAGGGCTGGACGCGACGGCGCGCGCACTGCTCCAGCATGCGCTGTCCTGCGCGATCGTCGGTTCACCGCAGACGGTGAAGGCAGGTCTGGACGCCTTCATAAAGCGGACCGGCGCCGATGAGCTGATGGTGACGGCGCAGATCTTCGATCACGCCGCCCGCATCCGCTCGTTCGAGATCCTGGCCGATGTGGCGGGCATCTAACCGTGGCGCATCGGCGCGCTTGGCGGTGACGGCTTAATGCAGCTTCGCCGCTGCGGCGGATTTCTCCTCAAGGGTCAGGACGTCGCGAATGGTGTAGAACATGTCCGTCTGGTCGGTGAGGCCGGTGAAATTGGCCGCGCCCGGCCCGAAGGCGGCAATACGGAGCTGTGTGCCGGTATGGCCCTGATGGTCGGGCTCGTCTGACGTGGCGTAGCTGACGGCCATGATGGCGCCGTCCCTGGTCTTCAGCGCCTGGGTCAGGCCGGGAGCCCGTGCATCGGGATCGATGATCTGGCTCGAATGGGCGTGATCGGCCGTAACGATCACCAGCGTGTTGCCACCATTGCGGGCGAAATCGAGCGCCACCTGTATGGCGGCGTCAAGCGCCACGGTTTCGCCGATCTGGCCGCAGGGATTGGCAACGTGGTCCTGCTTGTCGATAGAGGCGCTTTCGACCTGCAGGAAAAAGCCTGTTTCGTTGGTCTTCAGAAGCTCGATCGCCTTTCCGGTCATCTGCGCCAGCGCCGGCATGCTTGCCGGGCGTTTCTCGTTGGGCTTGCACTCGACCGGCCGGTTTTCGAGATTGCCGTTATGGCTGGCTTGCGGGCCGTCCCAGATAACCGGCAGGTTTCCGGGCGCAAAAAGGCCGAGGAGGGGCCTGTTCTGATCCGCGACCTCTATATCGTCGAGCTCTTCGAGACTGCCGACGAGCTGGTAACCGCGTGCCTTGGCCTGGGCGCTGAGAGGCATGCCCTTCCATTGCCCTGCTCTGGCCTTCTCCTCGAAATATTGTGCACCGCCGCCGAGCGTCACGTCGGGGCGGAGATCGAGGAGTTGTTCGCTGATGGAGCCCAGGCCGCCATTCTCCAGCGCATTGACGGGGCATTTTTCCGCCGTACTGGCAGGATCGTAGCACTTGCGGTAGGTGACGTGGGCCACCTCGGCCGCAGGCGTTGCGTCCTGGATTTCGGCCGTGCTGACATTGCCGGTGGCAAGACCTGCCCGCTTGGCGAGTTCGAGAAGGGTCTCGTGCGGCTTTTCATGGATGTCGACGCCGATCGCGCCATTATAGGTTTTGACGCCGCTTGCCCAGGCCGTCGCGGAGGCGGCGGAATCGGTCACATAGGTCGGCTTGCCGGTCTGCTTGTCGAGCGAATAATGGGTGTACTGGCCGGTTATGGGCAGCGCATCCAGGCCCTTGAAGTAATTGCCGGCGCCGACCGCATAATTGCGGGCGATGGTGATTTCGGAATCGCCCATGCCGTCACCGATGAAGAGGATGACGTTCTTTGCCGGGCCGGACCTGATCTGATCGCGGAAGGCGGCCGTCATGTCGCCCTTCAGGCGCCGCGCGCCCCCGGCTTCGGATAGCGTGCCTGTGGCAGCACGCTGGAAAATGGCGTCCGCCTCGGCGGTTTGGGCATGAGCAGCGCCGGCATGGGCCGCGAAGGCAACGGCTGAAAGAACCAGTGGCGTAAAGTATTTGGGCATGAAAATCTCTCCTCTCCCGTAAAATAAACGCCGACAGCATCTCACAGCCGTCGCGCGTATCAATTCCACGAGGCTGGGATCAACAAATAGGCGGCAATGAAGGATGTTTGGCCCCGGCAGTGAAAATATGAGGTGATTGTCAATTCCGGGTTTTGAGTGGAAACTGAACTGGCGTTGTTCAAGCGGGGGGCATCGAAAACGCAACGCTATGGGAGGAAAACCATGACGAAGACAATCGCAGCTTCGCTGGCTCTGCTCGTCTGCACGACGGCTGCTGCCGTCGGGCAGTCGCAATCGTCCAATCTCGAGCGGCTGAGCAATTTCAAGACCACCGGCACGACCGAGTTTACTGAGATAGAGCAGGGCGGAGCGAAGGCGAAAGCCATCGGCCGCACGCTCGAAAAGATCAAATTGCCCGAAGGCTTCAAGATCAGCCTCTATGCGATCGTCCCGGATGCCCGCCATATGGCGGTCGGTCCGCAGGGTGTCGTCACGTTCGTCGGCACGCGCAAGACCAAGGTCTGGGCCGTGACCGATCGCGATAAGGATCGTGTGGCCGATGAGGTCAAGGATTTTGCCCCGTCGCTGGCCATGATGATCCCTAACGGCCCATGCTTCTCGCCGGAGGGTGTCCTCTACATTGTCGAGCAGAACCGGGTGCTCTCCTATCCGGCCGCCGAATTCTTCTATGAAGGCCCCGATGTCGCCGCCTTTGAAGTGGTCAAGGAAGGCGAACTGATCCCGCCCGACGAGGCGAGCTACAACCACACCGCACGCGTCTGCCGCATCGGGCCGGACGGCAAGCTCTATATCTCGCTTGGCCAGCCTTTCAATGTTCCGGCACCGGACAAGCTGAAGCTCTATAGGGAACACGGTATTGGCGGCATTATCCGCATGAACCAGGACGGCACCGATCGCGAGGTCTATACCCGTGGTATCCGCAATTCGGTCGGTCTCGATTTCAATCCCGCCAATGGCGAACTCTGGTTCACCGATAATCAGGTCGATGGCATGGGCGACAACATCCCACCGGGGGAAATCAACCGTCAGACCAAACCGGGCCAGAATTTCGGTTTTCCCTGGTATGGCGGAGGCTCGGTGCGAACGGTTGAATACAAGGATCAGGAAGTACCGGCCGATGTGGTCATGCCGGCCGTCGAAATGGATGCGCATGCCGCTGATCTCGGCATGATTTTCTACACCGGCCGGCAGTTTCCGGAGAAATATCGTGGCGGCATTTTTTCTGCCCAGCACGGTTCGTGGAACCGCACGATGCCGATCGGCGCCCGGGTGATGTTCACCGCGGTCAATGAGGATGGAACACCAGGCAAAACGGAAGTCTTTGCCGAGGGATGGCTGGACGAAAATGGCGAATATCTCGGCCGACCTGTCGATATCGCGCAATTGCGCGACGGCTCGATCCTCGTTTCCGACGATCTGGCGGGTGCGATCTACCGTATCTCATATGAGCGGTAATACCGTCTTTTTCATATATTGCCTGCCGCTTGGCGGCAGGCCCGATCCCATGGGTATCGAAATGCCACCGATCGTGAAACTGCTCAGTTCAGCTCTTCTTCTCGTCGCCTTGGCCGGCATCGCCGAGGCTGCCGACATTCAGGCGGGAAAGAAGATCGCCGGCGCGCAATGCCGCACCTGCCACGGGCTCGACGGGATTGCTCAGATCCCTGTCGCACCGCATCTGGCGGGCGAGAGCGAAATCTATCTCCGGGCGCAACTGGAAGCATTCCGCTCCGGAAAGCGCCAGAACGAAATGATGAGCGTTGTGGCCAAAAATCTCACCGACGACGATATCGCCAATGTTGCGGCCTGGTATTCGGCAATCGAGATCACCGCGAAGATGCCGGAATAATGTCTGCGTTCCCCTCAGCCGAAGGCCCAGTTGGGCAGGAACAGCACCAGGCCTGGCAGGAAGAGGAAGAGGACGATCAATCCGATGACCGTCGCGAGGAAGGGCAGGGCCTCCCTCGTATAGTCCTCGATCTTGACGTCGATCAGCGAGCAGACCGCATACATCGCCACGCCGACCGGCGGCGTCATGCCGCCGAGCGTGACGATGCTCATCATCAGAATGCCGAAATGCACCGGGTCCATGCCGATCTGCCTGACGATCGGCACGAAAATCGGCGCAAGGAGAAGCACAAGTACCGTGCTTTCGATGAAGCATCCGGCAATGATCAGGAAAAGCAGGATCAGGAGCACGATGGCGTGCGGTTCGGTCACGCCGGCAAGCATCCAGGACGACAGGTTCTGCGGCACCTGCAGGTAGATGATCGCGAAACCGACCATTCCCGACATCAGGATGATGATCATCGTCAGGCCGATATCGGAAATCGCGTGCCCCATGGCGCGCTTGACCTTGTCGAAATCCAGTTCCCGATGCGCGAAGAAGCCGACGAACAGCGCATAGACGACGGCGAAGGCACCGACCTCCGATGGGGTGAACACCCCTCCACGGATCGTCACCACCAGGGCGACGGGGAAGAGCAGGGCCCATTTGGCACCCCAGATCGCCGAGACGAGCGCCCGCGCGGTCGGCCGCTCGGTATTGGCGACCACATAGCCGCGCCGCTTGGCGATCACATAGGTCGTCACCATCAGCCCGGCCATCATCAGGAAACCGGGAACGATGCCGGCGATGAAAAGCCGGCCGATCGAGACATTGGCGACGTAACCGTAGAGGATGAGGCCGATGCTTGGCGGAATGGTCGCCGTGATCAGCGAGCCGACGGCGATTGCCGCGGCGGAAAAGCCCTTGCCATAGCCCTTGGCGATCATGGTGGGGCCGAGGATGCGCGCCTCCATCGCCGCATCGGCGACGGCCGAGCCGGAAACGCCGCCCATCACGGTCGAAAGCACGATCGCCACCTGCGCCAGCCCGCCCGCCATCCAGCCCACCGCCACATAGGAAAAGCGGAACAGGCGATCCGTAATGCCGCTCTCATTCATCAGATGACCGGCGAAGATGAAGAACGGCACTGCCAGCAGCGGAAAGCTCTGGCTCATCGCCGCGACCTTCTGCACCGCGATCGACATCGGCATCGTCGCTTCCGTCATGAAGAACACGAAGCCAGAGATGCCGATCGCGAAGGCGACCGGCGTGCCGATGGCCATGAGGACCAGGAAAATGATGCTGATCAATGCCATCTCATAGGTCCATGGCTACGGGTGTTTCGGTCTCGGAGCGTGAATAGACCAACGTGTGGCCGTCACCGCGGCGTGGCCACGCCTTGGCGAGATTGCCGATGAGCGCGGCGCCTATCATCGCACATCCGACGGGAACCGCGGCGGTCACCCAGGCATAGGAAAGGCCGCTGTCGCCGAAAAGGCGCTGCCGGTTGAGCAAAGTGAGCTTGTATCCCTCGACCGCCAGCAGCACCAGAAATACCAGGATCACCGCCGAAATCAGGCATTCCAGCGCGAATTGATGCCGGCGGCTCAGCCTGCGCACGAGATAATCGATGCCGATATGGCTCTTCTCGCGCATGGCCTTGGTGGCACCGAAGAAGCACAGCCAGATGAACAGGAGTTGTGCCAGATCGACCGACCAGATCAAAGGATGGCCGAAGAAGCGCATGATGGCCGCAATGAACACCAGGATGACGATCAGCCCCAAAAGGGCAGACGCCAGCGCGAATTCAAGTTGCTTGAGAAACTTGAACATATCCGATCCTTTTATCGGTCGATCGATGGTAGGCCTGCCGATGATCCGCTTTATTCGGCCACGATCGCCTGCAGCTTGTCGCGAAGCTCGCTATAGCCGAGCTTATCATAGACGCCAGCCGTCGCTTCCTTGAACGGGGTGACGTCGATCTCGGAGACCGTCACGCCGGCGGCCTTCAGATCGGCTTCGATCTTGGCAAGCGAATCTTCCGTGCCGTGCGATGCGATGTCGCCGGCCTTCAGCGCTTCTTCGCGCAGGATCGTCTGCATCTCCGGCGGCAGACTGTCGAACCAGGCGGCACTCGTCACAAGCCCGGTGATCAGGTTGATGTGACCGGTCTTGGTGACATATTTCGTCACTTCCTGCAGCTTGGCGCCCCAACCCGCGGGATATTGCGCCTCGACTGCATCGATAACGTTCTGCTGGAGCGCCGGATAGACCTCGGCGAAGGGCATCGGCGTCGGCGTCGCGCCCATCGCCTTGATGGTCTCCATCCAGACCGGCGCGCCGGGTGTGCGCATGCGCACGCCGGCCAGATCGGCCGGTCTGCTGACCGGCTTCTTGGTCCAGAGCTCCCGCTCGCCCTGCCACCAGTTGAAGGAGAGGATCTGATGCCCCGATGTGTCGTGCAGCTTCTTCACCCACTCCTCGAAGAGCGGCGAAGTCACCACCTTGCGAATGCCTTCATAGCCCGAAGCGAGATAGGGCGCGCCCAGCACGCCGAATTCCTTCTGGAAGACAGCCAGCCTGCCGCCATCGACCACAACGGCGACCGGCGCGCCGGCGCGAGCCTGTTCGAGCACGTCCTCGTCGGAGCCGAGCTGTGAATTGGGAAAGAGCTTGACCTCGATAGCATCGTTCGACTGCTTGGCCACCGCGTCGCGGAACGCTTCGAGCCCCTTATAGAGCGGATCGTCGGTGGTCAGCGCGGTGTTGATGCTGAGCGTGTAATCGGCGGAAAAAGCCGGTGCGGCGACGATCAGCGCACCAACCGACAAGAGTGCCTTCAACGATAGAAACTTCATGATTTCCTCCCAGGAGCGTAGATCCTCCAAAATCCACTTTCCCACGCTAGTATGGTAGTATATGACTGTCAATATGACTTTCGATTTCGAATTGCCCGCGCTGGAAGACGATAGCCGCCGGTCACGCCAGGCGACGATCGCCAGCCGTGTTTTCGAAACGTTGCGCCAGGCCATCGTGCAATTGCAGCTGCGGCCGGGTCATCCCTTGTCGGAGGCCGAGATCGCCCGGCAATTGCGCGTTTCGCGGCAGCCGGTGAGGGAGGCCTTCATCAAGCTTGCCGAGATCGGCTTCATCGAAATCCGTCCGCAGCGCGGCACCTATGTCCGGCTGATTTCCATCCGCGAGGTGAGGAACGCCCGCTTCATCCGCGAAGCGGTGGAGGTCGCCATCGTTCGCGAGGCGGCGGCAAATGCGACGCGTGAGGGTATCGAGGCACTGGAGCGGCTGATCGCTGATCAGAAGTCCGTTGCGCGGGCAGGGGACCATGCGGCCTTCCTGCGCCTCGACGAGGCGTTCCACCAGGCGATCGCCAAATGTGCCGATTGCGATGACGCCTGGCGGGTCATCGAGAGCCTCAAGGCGCAGATGGACCGCGTGCGCTATCTCTCGCTGCCGGAAGCGACCCCGCTCGAGACCATCATCAAGCAGCATGAGGATATCGTGGAGGGCCTCAAAAAGGGCTCGCCGGAGGCGGCTGAAGCCAGCATGCGCCAGCATCTTTCGGAGATCCTCATCTCGCTTCCCAGGCTTGCTGCACAGCATTCCTCGCTTTTCGACGGAGACTTCGCCAGCGGAACCTAATGCCGGGCTGCCCCGTTCTGATGCACCGGGGGTGCAAAAGGAACGAAAAGAGAGGCTAGCGATGAAAACCCCAATTGCACTATCCGCAGCATTGATCAGCGCCGGGATGATGGTGGGGACCGGCACGGCTTTCGCGCAAGACGTAATCGTTACGGAAGTACCTCCGCCCGTGCGTGAATATGTGATCGCCCACCCGGTAGACCCGGTCGTCCTTGAAGGCGAAATAAGCCAAGGCTATGTGATCCCCGAAGACATCGAACTGCAGCCGGTGCCTGAAGCCCCGCAATATGGCTATATCTATGTCAACGGCGAGCCGGTCATCGTCGAACTCAGTGACCGCAGAGTCATCTATCTGGGAGAATGATCCACGGCAACGACCCGGCCAGTAGCGATAATCCTATCGGACGAAGCTGACCGGAATGCCCGATTCCGGATGTGCAATCACATCCATGGCGACACCGTATATGCGTTGGAGCTCCTCGGGAACCATGATCTCCCGGGGAGTTCCGCGCGCGATAAGCCTGCCCGAATGAAGCGCCACCAGCTCGTCACAAAAGCGCGCCGCCATGTTGACATCGTGCAGTACCACCAGAACGCCGATCCCCTTGCTCTGGCTCAGGCGGTGCACGAGCGAGAGAACCTCCATCTGATGGGCGACATCGAGTGCCGAGATCGGCTCGTCCAGGAGCAGGCATTCGGCATCCTGCGCCACCAGCATGGCAAGCCAGACCCGCTGGCGCTCGCCGCCCGATAGCGTGTCGACCAGCCGGTCGGCAAAGGGTGCGACATCGGTGAGTTCGATGGCCTCCTCGACCTTTTCACGATCGATCTTGCTGAAGCGTCCGAGCGCGCCATGCCAGGGATAGCGCCCGAGCGCCACCAGTTCCCTGACCAGCATGCCTGAGGCAGGCGGCGTCTGCTGCGGCAGATAGGCCACCTTGCGCGCGAACGGCCGGTCGCCCCATTTGTCGAGTGCCTTGCCTTCGAAACGCACTTCGCCGCCCGTCGGCTGCTGCTGCCGGGCGAGGAGCTTGATCAGGGTCGATTTCCCCGAACCATTATGGCCGATCAGCCCGATGACGCGCCGCGCCGGCAGGGTCAGCGTCAGGGGATGCAGAAGCTGGCGTCCGGCAACGGAAAAGGAAACCGCGTCGAGCTCATAGAGCGTATCGGGGGCGATCCCCATGGATTGTCTGGCAAGATCGGTGGCTGATCGGGGATTGAGGAAACTCATGCGCGGCTCGGCTGTCGGTTGAATGTTGCGGAAGGTGCCGGGACCTTCGTTAACACGATCGTAAAGTTCATGTTAAGATGGATTCCGGAAGATTATCTGGGGGGCTGGTCAACGAGGACAGCCTGAAATGATAGTCCGGCTTGCTATCGTGTGCCTGATATTTGCGGCATTTGCCGCCGGCTTTGGCGCGCTGGTCAGCAAAAATCCTGAATTCACAAAATTCGTCTCCGCCACGGCGAACAACCGCTGTGCCTTCAATCTGCCGTGCAAGCCGCCGAAGCTGTGATCGGTTTTTAAATCAAATCCAGCCCCTTGAAGCTGGTATGCCCGTTCTTGCCGATGATGATGTGATCGTGAACGGTGATGCCGAGCCCCTTGGCCACGTCGATGATCGTCTTGGTCATGCTGATATCGGCGCGCGAGGGCGTCGGGTCGCCCGAAGGATGGTTGTGCACCAGAATGATGGCTGAGGCCGAGAGTTCCAGCGCCCGGCGGACGATCTCGCGGGGGTAGACGGGCGTGTGGTCGACGGTGCCGACCTGCTGCACCTCGTCGGCGATCAGCCCGTTCTTCTTGTCGAGGAACAGGATGCGAAACTGCTCGCGTTCCTCATAGGCCATGGCCGCCGTGCAATATTCCACGACCTTGCTCCAGGAGCCGAGCACCTCGCGGCCCTTGATCGTGCTTCGGCCCATGCGGTGGGCGGCCGCCGCGACGATCTTCAGGTCGGCGGCTATCGACGGGCCGCAGCCCGGCACCTCCATCAACAGCCGCTCCGGCGCGCCCAGCACCTCGGCAAAGGAGCCGAAGCGGGCAAGCAGCGCCTTGGCAAGCGGCTTGGTATCGGCCCGCGGGACGCTGCGAAAGAGCAGGAGTTCCAGGAGTTCGTAGTCGGGCAGGGCATCGCCGCCATTATCGCGAAAACGCTGCCGCAGCCGCTCGCGATGGCCGGCATAATGGGGAGGGGGCGGTTTGATCGATGTGATCGGCGAGGCGGATTCGACGGCAGTTTCTTCGAATTTGCTGCGCCTGCTTTCCTCCAGAAAGCCTTCCTCACGATCCTTGTCGTCCGCCATTCCTTGCCGCCCCCGAAATGAATAGCTGGATTTTTTCCTGATTTGCGTCGTCAGGATGCCTGTTTCGGGCCGAAGATTCCAGCGGGCGAAAGCGTGAAAATTTCGCACCCGTCCTTCGTCACGCCCACGGTATGTTCATATTGCGCGGAAAGCGAGCGGTCGCGCGTCACCGCCGTCCAGCCATCGGCCAGCACCTTCACATGCGGCTTGCCGAGATTGATCATCGGTTCGATGGTGAAGATCATGCCTTCGCGCATTTCCACGCCCTCGTTCGGCGAGCCGTAATGCAGGATGTTCGGCGCATCGTGGAAGAGCCTGCCGACGCCATGGCCGCAGAAATCGCGCACCACGGAGCAGCGCTCGGCTTCGGCATAGGTCTGGATGGCCGCACCGATCGCGCCCGTTCGCGCGCCGGGCCTGACGGCTGCGATGCCGCGCATCAGCGATTCATGCGTCACTTCGAGCAGGCGCTCTGCCGCGCGCTTGATCTCGCCCACCGCATACATCCGGCTCGAATCCCCGTGCCAGCCGTCGAGAAGATAGGTCACGTCGATATTGACGATATCGCCCTCGCGCAGCGGCTTTTCATTGGGGATGCCATGGCAGACGACGTGATTGATCGAGGTGCAGACGGATTTGGTGAAGCCGCGATAATTGAGCGTTGCGGGAATTGCACCGTGATCGGCGCCGAACTCGCGGACGAACCGGTCGATCTCGTCGGTGGGCAGCCCCGGCCTGACGATCGATGCAAGCTCATCGAGGCAGCGCGCGGTCAGCTGGCACGCCTTGCGCATGCCCTCGAACGCCTCTTCGTCGTAAAGGCGTATCTGGCCGGTGAATTTCAGGGGTGCGCTTGCCGCGTCGAGATAGGTGACCATCAGTAATCCGTTTACAGTCTTTCGTCGATCGGCACCGCGCAATCGGCGGCGATGCCCTCCGGCGTTATGTGGCATCGAATCGCATAAGCCTCAACCCCACGCTGCCGTGCCCGGTCGAATGCCCTGCAATAGGCCGGGTCCAGATCCTGGCAAAGCCGGAAGCTGCTGCAATCATTGCGCTGTATGACGAACAGCATAACACCGCGATGCCCAGCTTCCACCATGTCGCCAAGTTCGTCCAGATGTTTTGCGCCGCGCGCCGTCGCCGTATCGGGAAATTCGGCAAGGCCCGGCTCGCGCATGAAATGCACGTTCTTCACCTCGACATAGGCCGTGGGCTGTCCGTCGTCGGACAAGAGGATGTCGATGCGGGAGTTGCGGCCGTATTTCTGCTCGCGCCTGAGATCGGTATAGCCGGCAAGCGAAGGCAGCATGCCGGCAAGGATTGCCTCTTCGGCGATTCTGTTGGGAAGGCCGGTGTTGACACCGACAAGCGTCCCATCTGCCTCGACGATCTGCAGCGTATGGGCATATTTGCGCTTCGCCCCGTCCGAAACGCTGAGCCAGACGCGGGAACCCGGTGCGTTGAGCCCCAGCATCGAACCGGTATTGGGCACGGACGCGGTTATGAAACGCCCGTCATCCAGTGTGACATCGGCAAGGAAGCGCTTGTAGCGGCGTTCGAGCCGCCCGGAAATCATCGGGAGAAGAAACTGCATCAGATGCAATTAAGCGAGCGCAAGGCTTTTCGCAACGGCTGCCGATAAAAGCCGTTATAATTGTCATGATGCGGGGGAAATATGATCCTGTGGGCCTAAGCGCTTGAAACTGTTGGTACGCCCAAGGGGAATCGAACCCCTGTTTCCGCCGTGAAAGGGCGGCGTCCTAGACCGCTAGACGATGGGCGCCCCGCAGGTGAGGTGGCTTATAGAGAGGAAGTTTTTTTCCCGCAACAGCTAAAAGCGATTTTTCTCAAAAAAATTACGGGGCTGCCATATCCGGCCAATATGCGTGCAAATGGCGGATTTCTGCCGCGATTTGGGGCCATCCTCCGTGTGTTTGATACCCAGGAATTTTGAATAAGGAGCTTTCAGGATGAAAATCTTTGCCGCTGCAGTTTCATTGCTTTTGATGGGAAGCGCCACGCAAATCGCTTGGGCGGGCTCTGATAGGGCGGCCGGCCAGGACGGGCGGCCCGGATTGCCGGGATGTGACGGCGGGACCGACCCGTCCCCCGACGGGAAGTTCTATATCCCCGGCACCAGACAAGAGTGCAATCCCGGTGACGACGACAGAAAGAAGCTGACAACCCAACCCACTGCGCCGAAGACCAGGCGGTAGTCGCTGGTCCTAGTTCCGGCGCACGCAGCGCCAGTTCCAGTCGCGCTCCGGGCCGATATCCACATGGACGGATCGGGTATGGCAATAGGTGCCGACTCCGCCGCGGTTCGGCATGCTGCGCACGTAACGGGCGATTTCCCATTTGGAAACGCCGTCGACCTGGATGTCGGCGGCCGCACACAACATGTGCAGCGACCGTCGCGCCCCGTTCACGGCGCGATTATGCGAGGGGCTGCGATAGCCCGACGTCACCATGACAGGGCGTCGGAAATGACGTTCGATCGTCTTCAGCATGGTCACGAGCTGCGGCTTCAGGCAGGCCACGTCGACCGATTCGCGCTGCGTTTTCAGGCCGTTCGGTGCCAGACGGGCGAGGCCGCCGGCTGATGCGAGCTGGACGGGGAAGGCATCATCCTCTTCATGCGCATCGATATCGCTATCATCGTCCAGGCTGGCGCGCCGCTTGATCTCGATACCGAGATTCTCCCGCACACCGGGCAGGGCATAATTATATTCACGCTTGGGCGTATCGGCTTTCGGGGCCGAGGACACCACGATGGCTTTCTTCTCCACCGAATTGTCCAGGATCCTCGCGGATTCGGTTTTCTTCGAGCGGTCGGAGAAGAGGCGCATGATCGTGCCGCCCGATTGCGAGGCGCGGTTGGGCGGCGTGGCGAAGGCGACCTGGCGCGGCGAGGCTGCGAATGAAACGGCCTGGGCGACCTTCGGTTCGGCCTCGCTCTCCGTCTGTGGCACGGTCGCCTGCGCGGTATCCTTCTGCCCGGTATCCGTTGCCGCATTGGCCACTTGCGGCGAGGCAGTAGGCACCGGTGCGGCAGAAGACGAGGCCGCAACAGCACCGGCCTCGGGCTTCACAGCGTCCGCCGGTGCGTTCTCCTTGGCAAGGTTCTGCTCGGCAGGGGTGGTGGATTTCGCTTCTGCCAGAGCCAGTGCCGTATTGCCGGAATCGGGCGTCGTCGGCTTATCGGATGATGTCTCCGCCGTGGCGGACTTTGAATCCTCAGCGCTTTCCGCGGCGCTGGCCATGGTCTCGGCGAGGAGGGAGGTGTCTTCACCCTGTGCCTGCAATTGCGGGGTGAGGCCTGAGCCGGTGGAGGTGCAGGAGGTGACGGCGAACGCAAGAACGGAGACAAGCCAGACAAAAGAATGGCGTCTTCCGGCCCCCGCTCGTCTCGTCAGTCCGTTCAATGCCATCCCCCGGGCGCTTCATTCCGGACTGACGCAGAACTGGTCCGGATGGTTGTTTTTGAGGGCGAAAACCCTGTGAAAAAATCTGTTTTGCGTCGCCGAAAGCCGGATATTCCGCGATCGGTACAGCACTTGCGGGAGTTTTTCAGGGTGCAAGTGCCGGAATTGATATTACTTTTTCCGGTAAATCGCAATGACCCCGAGTAAGGCTGGAATACGGCAAAACAGTGCCGCGTCACAAAATCGACATCAATCGCCGATCACGAATGGTTTCAGATGCGTAGCATTACGTAAGATCCGGGTGCATCCCCAAGCACATCCGAATCGTCGTCTTTGAAATGGCGGGCCGATACTTTTTTCGCGCTCCGCGCTTCTATCCATTCCTGCCAGTGCGGCCACCACGAGCCCGGATGTTCTTCCGCACCCTCCAGCCAATCGCTGAAATTGCCTTCGGCTTTGCCGCCCGTCCAATATTGATATTTCTGCTTTTCGGGCGGGTTGATGACGCCGGCGATGTGGCCGGAACCCGCAAGCACATAGGTGACCTCGCCGCCGAAACACTGGCTCCCGACAAAGACCGAAAGCGCCGGCGCGATGTGGTCTTCCCTCGCCGCGAGGCTGTAGACTGGGATCTTTACGTCTGCGAGCGAAATCCGGTGCCGCGCCAGCATCATCTTGCCGCGCGACAGCCGGTTTTCAAGATAGCAGTTGCGCAGATAGAAGGAGTGGTTGGCCGCACTCATCCGCGTGGCATCGGCATTCCAGTAGAGGAGGTCGAAGGGAACGGGGCTTTTCCCTTTCATGTAATTGTTAACGACATAAGGCCAGATGAGATCACTTGAGCGCAACATGTTGAAGGCGCTCAGCATTTTCGTTCCGTCGAGATAGCCCTCCCGGAACATCGCCTCTTCGAGAGCGCTGATCTGCTCCTCGTCGACAAAGACCTTCAGGTCTCCGGCATGTTCAAAATCGACCTGTGTGGTGAAGAAGGTCGCGCTTCTGACGCGGTCGTCGCCTTCCTTCGCCATCAGCGCGAGGGCGGCGGCAAGCAGCGTGCCGCCGACGCAATAGCCCACGGCATTGATCTTCTTCTCGCCGGTTCTTCTCTCCACCGTATCGAGCGCAAACTGAATGCCCTCGCGGATATAGGCTTCCCAGTCCTTGTGCGCATGGCGTGCATCGGGATTGATCCAGGAGATCACGAATACGGTATGTCCCTGACCGACCAGCCAGCGGATGAAGGATTTCTCCGGGCTGAGATCGAGGATGTAGAACTTGTTGATCCACGGTGGGCAGATGAGGAGGGGGCGCTTGAAGGCCTCGTCCGTCGCCGGTGCATACTGGATGATCTCCACCAGATCGTTGCGCGCCACCACTTTGCCCGGCGTCGTCGCCACGTTCTCGCCCAGCCGGAAATGCGTGTGGTCGGCCTGGCGCAGCCGCAGGTCGCCCTTGCCGGCGATGATGTCCTCCGTCAGCATCCGCATGCCGTTGACGAGGTTCATGCCGTTGGAGGCGACCGTTTCCTTGAAGAGTTCGGGATTGGTCAGGATGAAATTGGTGGGCGAGGCGGCATTGACGAGCTGTCGCACATAGAAGGCGGCCTTATGACGTGTGTGGTCGTCGAGCCCTTCCGCCTTTTCCACCAGATCGAGAGCCCATTTCGCAGTGACGAGATAGACCTGTTTGAGGAAATCGAAGAAGGCGTTCTTCGACCAGTCCTCGTCCTGAAAGCGCTTGTCCTTCGGATCGGGCGCGATGACATCGTCGCTCGGCTCGCCCGCCATGCGGCGGATGGAATTCGACCAGATCGCGAGATAGCTGGAAAAGAGCAGGGTCTGCGCCTCAAGCGCTCGCGCGGAATCGGAAAGCCAATATTCCGAGAGCCTGGAAAGCGTCTTGACCATATCCGTCAGCGGCTCGGCGAGGAGATCGCTCTTCAGGCCCTTTTCGCGCGGTTCGATCCAGGCAGCCGCAGCTTTGCCCGCCTGCTCGACCATACGGGCAAGGTTCAACGCAAAACTGCTTGGATCCTTGACAAGGTACTCATCAAGGAAAGGTTCGTCAGTCGGTTTTTTCCGGCTGCGATCCCCGGTATCAGACATGCTCGACTATTCCTCCGACACCTCTTATTGACATAGTAGCATGAGTTGATGCTATCGGTTCAACACTCAAAAGCATTCCTGCAGGGGTAAGATATTATGTCACAGCACGCAGGGCTTTCCGCCCGTTTCCTCATGATATCCCTCGTGCTGGCCGGCCTTTCCGCCTGCGCGCGCGGGCCCGAGTTTCAGGGCGTGCCGCAGCAGGGCGTGTCGAACACGGGCACATTCCCGACATTTGCCCGCACGCCACGCGGAGAGACCAAGCAGCTGACGACGCAGGAGACCGCAAGCGTCACCTCCACGCTCGATGCCGACAAGCGCCGTGTGCAGGGCGTCACCACCCCGCCTGCAGCGACCCAGGCGCAATTGGACGCAGAGCGCCGCAAGGCGCGGCAAGCGGCCGACGAGACGCTGAAGGAAATCGAAGCGACCGGCAGCAACTAGGCATTTGCCGCCAAGCGAAATTGCTTGGCTCGCATAATGCGGTGAAAAAACACTGGTCTATCGACCCCCGGCGCGAACGGGTGTATAGCGAAAACGCAATTTCAACCCGCACCGGAACCAGGACAATGTCTGAAGAGTTTCATAAAGTTCGCCGTCTGCCGCCTTACGTCTTCGAACAGGTCAATCGCCTGAAGGCCAGCGCGCGAGCCGCCGGTGCGGATATCATCGATCTCGGCATGGGCAACCCCGATCTGCCGACGCCGCAATCGATCGTCGACAAGCTCTGCGAGGTGGTGCAGGATCCGCGCACCCACCGCTATTCGGCCTCCAAGGGCATTCCGGGGCTCCGCCGCGCCCAGGCGCAATATTATGCGCGCCGCTTCGGGGTCAAGCTCAACCCTGAAACCCAGGTCGTCGCCACCCTCGGCTCCAAGGAAGGCTTCGCCAATATGGCGCAGGCGATTACCGCGCCGGGCGATGTCGTGCTCTGCCCCGATCCGACCTATCCGATCCATGCTTTCGGCTTCATCATGTCCGGCGGCGTCATCCGCTCGATCCAGGCGAAACCGGATGAGAATTTCATCCCGGCGCTGGAGCGCGCGGTGCGCCATTCGATCCCGAAGCCTTTGGCGCTGATCCTGAACTACCCGTCGAATCCCACGGCGCATATCGCCACCCTCGATTTCTACCGGGATGTCGTGGCGTTCGCGCGCAAGCATGAGATCATCATCCTCTCCGATCTCGCCTATTCGGAAATCTATTTCGACGATACGCCGCCGCCATCGGTGCTCCAGATCCCCGGCGCGATGGATGTCGCCGTCGAGTTCACTTCGATGTCAAAGACCTTCTCCATGCCGGGCTGGCGCATGGGTTTCGCCGTCGGCAACGAGCGGCTGATCGCGGCGCTCACAAGGGTGAAATCCTATCTCGATTACGGCGCCTTCACGCCGATCCAGGTGGCGGCAACCGCCGCGCTCAATGGCGACGGCTCCGATATCGCGGAGGTGCGTGCCATTTACAAGCGCCGCCGCGACGTGCTGGTGGACAGCTTTGCCCGCGCCGGCTGGGAAGTGCCGTCGCCAGCCGCGACCATGTTCGCCTGGGCGCCCATTCCGGAGCGTTTCCGGTCGCTCGGCTCGCTGGAATTCTCCAAGCTCCTGATCGAGATGGCGGATGTCGCCGTCGCCCCAGGCGTCGGCTTCGGTGAGCACGGTGATGATTACGTGCGCATCGCGCTCGTCGAGAACGAGCATCGCATCCGCCAGGCCGCGCGCAACATCAAGCGCTTCCTTGCCACCAAGGAAGAAAACCTGCACAACGTCATCCCGCTCGATGCGCACCGCTGACCGGCGGTGCCCATAAGCTGACATTCGGATAATTTCAGAGGCACGATCATGACTGATGCATTGCGGATCGGCGTTGCCGGGCTCGGCACCGTTGGCGGTTCGGTCTTACGTATTTTGCGCGACAAGGCCGAAATGCTGACCCGCCAGTGCGGCAAGCAGATCGTGGTCGCCGCGGTATCCGCCCGCGACCGCTCCCGCGATCGCGGGGTCGATCTCTCCGCCGCCGAATGGTTCGATGATCCGGTCGCGCTGGCGAAATCGGGCGGCATCGATGTTTTCGTCGAATTGATCGGCGGCGATGACGGCCCCGCCAAGGCATCGGTCGAGGCAGCGCTGAGGGCAGGGCATCATGTGGTGACGGCCAACAAGGCGCTCCTTGCCAAACACGGCGTGGCCTTGGCAAAAATCGCTGAGGACAAGGGCGTTCTTTTGAATTTCGAGGCGGCGGTCGCCGGCGGCATCCCGGTCATCAAGGCCATGCGCGAATCGCTGACCGGCAACACTGTATCGCGCGTCTACGGCATCATGAACGGCACCTGCAACTATATCCTGACGCGGATGTGGGACGAGGGGATATCGTTCGAGGATTGCCTGAAGGATGCGCAGCGTCTGGGCTATGCCGAGGCCGATCCGACATTCGATATCGAAGGCAATGACACTGCGCACAAGCTGGCGCTGCTGACGAGCCTTGCCTTCGGCACCCAGATCGCCGCCGACGATATCTATCTCGAGGGCATCAGCAATATCTCGCTTGCCGATATCCATGCCGCCGACGAGCTCGGCTACCGCATCAAGCTCCTGGGCGTGGCCCAGAAGACCGACACCGGCATCGAGCAGCGCGTCCACCCGACCATGGTGCCGACCTCCTCTGTCATCGCGCAGGTGCATGGTGTGACAAACGCCGTGGCGATCGAAACCGATCTCTTGGGCGAGTTGCTGCTTTCCGGCCCCGGCGCCGGCGGCAATGCCACGGCGTCGGCGGTGCTTGGCGATATCGCCGACATCGCCAAGAGCCGGCCAGGCTTCCAGCACGGCCCCGTCTTCGGCACCCCGGCCAAGGCTTTGAAGCCCTATAAGCGGGCCAAGATGCGTTCGCACGCCGGGGGGTACTTCATCCGCTTGACGGTGGAGGATCGGACCGGCGTTTTCGCGGCGATCGCCAAGCGCATGGCCGAGAACGACATCTCGCTTGAATCCATCGTCCAGCGCCCGCCGATGGATGGGGCCGACGAGGTTAGCAAGACCGTGATTCTGGTGACTCACGAGACCACCGAAGCGGCCGTGAAGAAGGCGCTCGACGCCATTCTGCGCGACGGTCATCTGGTGGACAAACCGCAGATGATCCGCATCGAGCGGGCGGGCTGATCGGGGCCTAACCCCTTTTAATCGATTAACATTTTAGCTGTGCCTGAATTCTGCTCCTCCGGCACTTGCGGCCCCTTTGCGACTTTGACAAAAGGTTTGCATGGCACTGTTATGGTCCATTTCCCGGCACATCTGCCGTAACGAAATTCGAGTTAGGACATCCCCCATGGCAAAACCCGCTGAGCAGACTTCCCACGGTCTCGATCGTATCCTGACGCTTGAACTTGTCCGCGTGACGGAGCGCGCGGCAGTCGCCGCAGCAAGGCTGCGCGGCAGGGGCGACGAGAAAGCCGCGGACCAGGTTGCGGTCGATGCCATGCGGCAGGAATTGAACCGACTGCCGATCAACGGAACGGTGGTGATCGGCGAGGGCGAGCGTGACGAGGCGCCGATGCTCTATATCGGCGAGGAGGTCGGCACCCGGCAGGGACCGGAGGTGGATATCGCGCTCGACCCGCTCGAGGGCACCACGATCTGCGCCAAGAACCTGCCGAACTCCCTGGCGGTCATCGCCATCGCCGAAAAGGGCAATCTGCTCTATGCGCCTGATGTCTATATGGAGAAGATTGCCGTCGGTCCCGGATATCCCGCCGGCGTGGTCGATATCGATGCCTCCCCGACCGACAACATCCAAGCCATCGCCAAGGCCAAGGGCGTGCCGGTGCATGAAATCACCGCCTGCATCATGGATCGTCCGCGCCATGCCCGCCTTATCGAGGAGGTTCGCGCAACGGGTGCCGCCATCCGCCTGATCGGCGATGGGGACGTGGCTGGTGTCATCCACACCACTGATCCGGACGAGACCGGCATCGACATCTATCTCGGCATCGGCGGTGCGCCGGAAGGCGTGCTGGCGGCGGCGGCGCTGCGCTGCATCGGCGGCCAGATGCAGGGCCGGTTGCAGCTTAACACCGAGGAAAAGGTGGCGCGCGCTGCGAAAATGGGCATCTCCGATCCCAACAAGGTCTATACCATGGAAGAGATGGCGAAGGGCGACGTGCTCTTCGCCGCGACCGGCGTCACCGACGGTAACATGCTGTCCGGCGTGAAATTCGCCCGCGATTACATCCAGACGCACACCATTGTCATGCGCGCCCATTCCCAGACGGTGCGCGAGATCAAGGCCCGTCACCAGGATCTGACGAAATTTTGATCTTTTTGCCGCCGGGTGGAATCACTTGGCGTTGCATAAGTACGGTTTAATGGGGATTACCCGGGGAGGCGGCATTGTGTGAGCGCCGCCTCTCGTGTTTGAACGGAGCATGTCCAGCTCCGCCGCCCTCGTTCAGGAACGTTTCTTTCTCGGCGTCAGCCAATCGGTCACCGGCTATAGATGGGTCGACCGTCTCGGCCCGCGCGAGGCCAATATCGCGCTGGCGATCGCGCAGAACCATGGCATGCCCGATCTTGTGGCGCGGGTACTGGCGGGGCGTGGCGTCTCGCTCGATGAGGCGCCGATGTTCGTCGAGCCGACCATCAAATCGCTGATGCCCGACCCGGCAAGCCTCACCGATATGGAACGGGCGGCAGGGCGCATTGCCCAGGCGATCGCCAAGCGCGAACGTGTGGCGATCTTCGGCGATTACGATGTCGACGGCGCCTGTTCCTCGGCGCTGCTGTCGCGTTTCCTCGCCCATTACGGCGTTCCCAACGCCATCTATATTCCCGACCGCATCTTCGAAGGCTACGGGCCGAACCCTCAGGCGATGCGCGATCTCGCCGAAAAAGGCGCATCCCTCATCGTCACCGTCGATTGCGGGACGAACAGCGCCGCGGCCATCGAGGCGGCGCCTGAGGCGGGCAGCGATGTCGTTGTCATCGATCATCATCAGGTCGGCGGTCCCTTGCCGCAGGCGGCATTCGCGGTTGTGAACCCCAATCGCGACGACGATATTTCGGGGCAGGGGCATCTCTGCGCAGCGGGCGTAGTGTTCCTGACGCTGGTGCAGGTGCTGCGGATTTTACGCGAACGGAGGATCGCAGGCGATATCAGCGCGCCGGATCTTCTCGGCCTTCTCGATCTGGTGGCGCTGGCGACGATCTGCGACGTGGTGCCGCTTAAAGGGGTGAACCGGGCATTCGTCGTCAAAGGCCTCATGGTGGCGCGCGCGCAGCAGAATGCGGGGCTTGCCGCCCTTGCCCGCGTGGCGCGCATCGGCGAGCCGCTGAACAGCTTCCATTTCGGCTTCCTCATCGGTCCGCGCATCAATGCCGGCGGCCGCATCGGCGATGCCGGTCTCGGCGCCCGCCTCCTGACGCTGGACGATCCAGTCGAGGCGGAGCGCATCGCGCAGGAGCTGGACCGGCTGAACCAGGAACGCCAGGCGATGGAACTGCAGATGCTGGCGCAAGCGGAAGCCGAAGCTGCGATGGAGATGGGCGGCGGGCAGGGGCCGGCGGTCATCGTCACGGCGAGCGAGGATTGGCATCCCGGTATTGTCGGCCTGATTGCCGCGCGCCTGAAGGAGCGGACGCGGCGCCCGGCATTTGCCATCGCCTTCAATCAGAACGGCACCGGCACCGGCTCAGGCCGTTCGATCACCGGTTTCGATCTCGGGCGGATGGTGCGCGGCGCGGTGGAGAAGGGCCTGCTGATGAAGGGTGGTGGCCATGCCATGGCCGCGGGCATCACTGTCGAGCGCGGCAGGCTCGGCGCGCTGCGCGCCTATTTCGAGGAAGTGGCAGGCGAGGCGGTGGCAAGACTACGTGACAATCAGAGCCTCGCCATAGACGGCGCGCTCTCCGCCTCCGGCGCAACGCTTGCCCTGCATGACGCTTTGGAGAAGGCCGGCCCTTACGGTTCTGGCCATCCGCAGCCGGTGCTCGTGCTGCCGCATCACCGGCTGGTTGGTGCAAGCCTCGTCGGCAAGGATCACATCCGCGCCACGCTTGCCGGCGCCGATGGCAGGCGCGTCAACGCCATTGCCTTCCGCTCCGCGGGAAGCGCGCTCGGCGATTTCCTGTTGAAGCAATCCGGCCGGTCGATCCACATCGCCGGCAATCTCGCCATCAACCACTGGAACGGATCGTCGTCGGCGCAAATCCGCATCATGGATGCGGCGCTGGCGATTTAAAGCGTGAGTTTCATGCCCTCATGGCTGTCGATGAAGCCGAGGGACTTATAGAACCGGTGGGCATCCAGGCGCGACTTGTCCGTCGTCAGCTGGACGGCGCCGCAATTGCGCGCCCGGCACTGTTCGATCGCCCATATGATCATCTTGCGGCCGATGCCGCCGCCGCGGCAATCACGTGACACCCGCACACTCTCGATCTGGCCGCGCCAGAGGCCGATCCGCGACAGGCCGGGAATGAAAGTGATCTGCAGGCAGCCGACGACCTTGCCTTCGATTTCCGCAACGGCAAGAAACTGGTTGGGGTCGCGATTGATTGCCTCGAATGCCTGCAGATATTCATCGCGCAAGGGCAGGCGTGTGTCCTCCCGCTTGGCGCCGAGCTCGTCATCGGCCAGCATCGCAACAATCGCGGGCAGATCGCTGAAAACGGCTCTCCTGAACAGCGGTGCAGCTTGATCTTCAGGCATCAGACAGCCATCCCGTGCAGGTCATAAGCGTCGCTCTGTTCGATCTTGACCGTGACGATATCGCCGACCCGCAACGGACGGCGCGACTGGATATGCACCGCACCGTCGATTTCCGGCGCATCATAGCGCGTGCGACCCTTCGCAATGGTGCCGTTCGTCTCGTCGATGATGACAGGCAGTCGCTTGCCGACTTTCTTCTTCAGGAGATTGGCCGAAATCTGCTGCTGCTTGGCCATGAAACGGTGCCAGCGCGCTTCCTTCACCTCTTCAGGCACCATCTCAAGCCCCAGATCATTGGCCTTCGCGCCCTTCACCGCTTCATACTTAAAGCAGCCGGCGCGGTCGATCTTGGCTTCATCCAGCCAGTCGAGCAGCATCTCGAAATCTTCCTCCGTCTCGCCGGGGAAGCCGACGATGAAGGTGGATCGGACGGCGAGATCGGGGCAGGTCTCGCGCCATTGCTGAATGCGGCGCGAGGTCTTTTCCTGATGCGCCGGGCGGCGCATGGATTTGAGCACCGTCGGCGAGGCGTGCTGAAAGGGGATGTCGAGATAGGGCAGGATCTTGCCTTCCGCCATCAGCGGGATGACTTCATCGACATGCGGGTAGGGGTAGACATAATGCATCCGCACCCATGCGCCCATCTCGCCCAATTCCCGCGCCAGATCGATGAATTTGGCCCGCACCTGACGGTCCTGCCAGACACTCTCCTGATATTTGAGATCAATGCCGTAGGCGCTGGTATCCTGCGAGATGACCAGGATTTCCTTGACGCCGGCCTTCACCAGCCGTTCGGCTTCCCGCAGCACATCCGCCGCGGGGCGGGAAACGAGGTCACCGCGCAGCGCCGGGATGATGCAGAAGGAGCAGCGGTTGGAGCAGCCTTCCGAGATTTTTAAGTAAGCATAATGGCGCGGCGTCAGCTTGACGCCCTGCGGCGGCACCAGATCGACAAACGGGTCATGCGCGGGCGGGGCGGCCTCATGCACCGCCGCCATGACACTTTCATAGGCCTGCGGCCCGGTGATCGCCAGGACGTTCGGATGTTTTTCGCGGATGACCTCGGGCTCGGCGCCGAGGCAGCCGGTGACGATCACCTTGCCGTTTTCGTTAAGCGCCAGGCCGATGGCCTCGAGCGATTCATCGCGCGCGGAATCGAGGAAGCCGCAAGTGTTGACGATCACCAGATCGGCACCGTCATGCTTGCGCGAGATTTCATAGCCCTCTGAGCGAAGGCTGGTGATGATGCGTTCGGAATCGACCAGTGCCTTCGGGCAGCCGAGAGAGACGAAGCTGACGCGCGGAGCGCTCATGAATATGGCCCTATTTTCTGAAAACGGGGCGCATTAGCATAAAGCGGGCTATTTCGTAAATGCCCGTGGGCTGCAACTGATTGAGATGCCATTGGTCTCACGGGCGCCCCCTCACCGTCCGCTTCGCGTCCACCTCTCCCCCACTACGTAGGGAGAGGGACGCCAAGATTGGCTAGCCTGGCGCTCCTCGCCCCCGCTTGCGGGGGAGAGGTGGACGCGAAGCGGACGGTGAGGGGGCGCCTGGTGCGGTCCTTTGAGGTTAAGGGGATTATTATTCCGCCGAATCCGCCGGAGCAGCGTTGAGTTGCCCATAGCGTTCCTCGCCGATTTTGGCGAGCAGGTCGAGCTGGGTTTCGAGGAAGTCGATATGGCCTTCCTCATCCTTCAGGAGCTCGTCGAAGAGCTGTTTGGTGACGTAATCGCCGAGCTCGTCGCAGATTTCACGGGATTTCTTGTAGGAGGTGCGGGCGTCATATTCGCCCTTGAGATCGGATTCCAGCACTTCCTTGACGTTCTGGCCGATGCGCAGCGGCGCGACGGTCTGCAGGTTCGGATGGCCTTCGAGGAAGATGATGCGCTGGATGATGCGGTCGGCGTGGTGCATCTCTTCGATGGATTCGGCCCGCTCCTTATTGGCGAGGCGCGTGTAGCCCCAGTCATCGAGAAGCCGGTAGTGCAGCCAGTACTGGTTGACCGCGCCCAGTTCGAGGAACAGTGCCTCGTTAAGCCGCTCGATGACCTTTATGTCGCCTTTCATGCTGTATGCTCCCGTATTGCTGGCGTAGCGAACGAACACGATCGATAAACGATATAACCTGGCTATCGTTCTGATCATGCCGAAGATGATATTCTTCGGTCACTTTTATGATCGTTTCGACAACGTTTGGGAAGCATCCACAGCAACGTCCACGCTTTTGAAGGGCATGGTAGACCTTGGCCGGCACGATAAGCTGCCAGCAATCCTCATCGAGGAGCCTGATAATCGTGTCCTCGATTTCTTTCTGGGTAATAATGTTGCAGTGGCAGACCAGCATCAGGACGCAAAGCCCCTGTGAATGGAAAAAATGGTGTCCGTGGAATGAGTTACGATGAGAGAGATGCCGGAACGAAGACACGTTTCCAGCGCAGAATAATTTCGCCTATTCCAGGAAAATGCCGCCACTTTGCTCGGCGGCCATGCTGAACCGACCACAGGTTCCTCCAATCGAAAGGGTTAAAGGCCCAAACATCAAAGGGTTGCGCTCCATGAGCACCCCCTCATATGGGGGAGAACGAGCCGGAATGTCAAATTCTATATTCTGGAATAATTCCAGATATCAATGCGTTAGAATAATTCTAAAGTTGAGTGGAAGTGCCAGCTTTAAGTGAGGAATTTGTTTCGACTGTCGAAAAAATGCCGTATGCCGCCCTGGATCCGGGCTGTGCGTCAAATCGCCTCATAAGGCGGTTTCCTCCGGATCTCTCCGGAGGAACAGCACTTCGACAGCGGGAGGAGGAGGGGAATCAGGCGCCCTCGACGACAGTGAACCCTTCGAACTGTGGAGGCCCGAGATAGAGCACCTTGTTGGCGCCGGCATTCTTGTGCGCGTTGCGGAAATGCTCCGACTTCGTCCAGGCAATGAAGTCGTCCTGGCTACGCCAGACGGTGTGGGAGGCATAAAGCGTGTAATTCTCTTCCGCATTGTGCGGGCCGCGCAGCAGATGGAATTCGATGAACCCCGGCAATTCCTTCAGGCTCGAATCGCGGTTTTTCCAGACGGCCTCGAAAGCTTCTTCGGAGCCGTCCTGCACCCTGAACCTGTTCATCGCGATATACATGCATGCATCCTTTCAAATGCCGAACCGGACGGAGGATTTGGAGCTTGTCTTCAATTGCCGGATGCAGGTGCCCTCGGCAACGCCTTCGCCCGCGCATTCTGTCGCATCATTGATCAATATACGGCTGATGCTATCGCATTTGATATTGGCAAGATCGAAGCGACGCACCTTGGTTTTTCCGGCCGGCAACGTCTTGAAGTCGAGGAGGGCCAGACGCTCCACCCTTTCTTCGGCATTGAAGAGAACCATCTCGAAGGTCACCTTGTCGAGTTGGGTGTTCAGCTGATTGGCGGCGACGAAGGTCAGCCGGCATCCCTTGTCTGACGCATCGAGCGCGTTGAGTTCCAGGTTTAGGGCAGGCGCCGACCCGGTTTCCTGGGCCGGCGCCCGCCCGGCGGCACCCAGCGAAAAAGCCAAAACCGCGGTCAGAAATCGGCATGTCTTCATCGGGTGCTGCATCTCGTCTCCCCTGCTTGCGAGCCTTTGTTTCCAAAAGGCTATTTCAAAGCGGGAAAGCTCGCAACTATTATCTTGACTAAAAATATCATATTTTGTAGGTCGAAGCTGCTCGCCGGGGATGATGGCTCGAAAACAGCCGGTCCGGAGCAAGCATAGCCAGCTAAGGTTTACACCCTGCGCCAGCCACATCGTTTTCTCAAAATTGAAGCGGGTTAGGTGGGCTATGGGCAACATTTCAAAGAGATTCTGGCTAAGCTGCGCGGCAATAGGCGCTCTGAATGCCTCGATCGCCAGCGCGGGCGCGCAGGATGCGGACCGGCAGGACGCGATCGAGCTCAAGCCGATCGTGGTGGAGGGGCAGGAGAAGGGCATCAATGCGCCCACCGTCCTGACGGAAAGGAAGACGGCTAAGGAATTGCAGGAGCGGCAGGTCGATCGCATCGACGATATCGGCCGTCTCGATCCCGGCATCAATTACAACCGCACCACCGACAGCATCAATATTCGCGGCCTCGGGGAAAACCGCGTGCTGACCACGGTCGACGGCATCCGCATCCCCTGGTTGGACGATGGCGCGCGCGGCGTGCAGGGCGGTATCTCCACCATCGATTTCGATACGCTGTCGACGCTCGATATCATCCGGGGCGCCGATTCCAGCCTGTTCGGCTCGGGCGCGCTTGGCGGCGTCATCTCGCTTCGCACGCTCAATCCTGAGGATCTGCTGACGGAAGGCCGAAACTGGGGCAGCCTGACCAAGGGCTCCTATGACAGCGCCGACCGCAGCTGGAATATCAACCAGGCCTTCGCCGCGCGGGCGGACAACACCTACATCCTGCTGCAGGGCGGCTATCGCGCCGGCCACGAACGCGAAAATATGGGCGATATCGGCGGCTTCGGCGAAACCCGCACCGAGAAGAACCCGGCCGACTACGACCAGAACAATCTCCTGTTCAAGATCCATCAGCATGTCGATAGCGGGCATCGTTTCGGGATCACGGCGGAGCGCTATTATCTCGATGAGGATATCGACAAGCTCGATGCGGCTCTCCGCACCTACAGGCCCGGTTCGTACGAGGAAGACAAACTCCGCAAGCGCGAGCGGATTTCGGCGAATTATGATTATGACGGCAGCGGCGATGCCTGGCTCGATCAGGCCTCGATCGTCCTTTACTGGCAGCGCCTGACGGAGGGTGACGATACGAGCGCCTGGCGTGTCTCCGCGCCGATCGGCAATTACCGCCGCGACAATACCCTCGAGGAAACCGATGTCGGCATCAACGCCATCGGCCAGAAGGCAGTTGAGCTCGACGGCTATACCCATACCTTCAAATTCGGAATCGAGGGCTATCTGAGCACGGTCAAGCAGCAGGCGCTTGGCGAGGACAATTGTACGCCTGCGATCTTCGGCTGTGCCTTCCTTCACACCAACCAGGCCGAGATGCCGAAGGTGGATGGCGGAACGCTTGGCCTCTTCGTGGAGGATCAGATCGCCCTTTACGACGGGAGGCTGCGCATCACGCCGGGGCTGCGCTTCGATTGGTACGAGCGCAATCCCCAGGAGACGCCGCTTTATGAAGAGAACCCTGCATTTACGGGTTATCCGCCGGATTCGAGTGATTCCAGGTTCTCGCCCAAGCTGCGGGCCGAATGGGACGCCGCGGAGAATATCGTTCTTTATGCGCAATGGGCCCAGGCCTTCCGTGCACCTTCCTCGACCGAGCTCTATATGACCTATGGCGGGCCAGGCACCTATCTCAGCATCGGCAATCCTGACCTGAAGCCCGAAACCAGCAACGGCTTCGATATTGGCGCAAAATTCGGCGACGACCAGTTCGGCGGTTCGATCAGCGTCTTCAACAATTACTACAGGAATTTCATCGACGACGTCAGCGTCAGCGCGGCCGAAGCGGGCGTGCCGCCCGGCATGTACCCGATGGGCATCACCAGATATGTCAACCGGGCCCATGTTCGGATCTATGGCGCGGAAGCCAGGGCGCACTACGCCTTCTCGAACGGCTGGAAAACCTGGGCCGGCATCGCCTTTGCACAAGGCAAGGATACGGACGAAGACGAATATCTGAACTCGATACCAGCGCTGAAGGGCGTCATCGGCGTCGGCTATGCCACCGAAAACTGGGGCGCCGATTTCTCCATGACCGCCGTCGCCAAGCGCAACAAGGTGGAGAATCCCGACTCCGATTACAACAAGACCCCCGGCTATGCGACCTTCGACGTCACGGGCTGGTGGGAGCCGGAGCAGTTCAAGGGGCTGCGTCTCCAGGCGGGTATCTACAACATCTTCGACAAGAAATACTGGAACGCGCTCGACATTCCGGACAGCGGCTCCGTTCCGAAGGATTATTACACCGAGCCGGGCCGCACGTTCAAAATCTCCATGACGCAGCGGTTCTGAAATCGGGGCCGGTGCGCCGGCAGCCGGCGCACCTTTCTCCGCACCATGAGCGGTATCGCAATAAGTTGAGTGATAAACTCCTCTATTGCGCGATCATCAAAAGATGATAATTTTAGTCAAGAAAAACCGGGCGTGGGGAGATGCCATGCGCCCGGCCTGTAAGGAAAGGGGTGCGCAATGAACAGACGCAGTTTCATCGACATGAAGGTTCAATTGCCGCGAGCGGCGGGATCGTCCTCCGGCTCGCTTGCCGCGCCCTATGCAGAACCGCGCAAACGCACGCCGCACCACCCCTTGAAAACCTATGGCAGCAGCGAACTGTTCGAAGGCTCGACCGAAGTGGGCATCGAGCATGCCGGTTCGCTCTACCGTCTCAAGATCACCCGTCAGGGCAAACTCATCCTGAATAAATAGGCATTATGACATGACCGGCATCTCCAAGCCTTCTCCCGCAGAAATTCTCAGCGCACGCGCTGAAAACCCCAAGCTGCGTGAGCGCGAGTTCGCTCAAGCTTTGAATATTTCCGAGGCTGATTATGTTGCCGCGCAATGTGGCGACACGGTCGTCCGCATCCGGCCCGATGTCGACACGCTCCTGAACGGCATCGGCGCCGTCGGCGAGGTGATGGCGCTGACCCGCAACGAAAGCGCGGTGCACGAGAAGATCGGTGTCTATGACAAGATAGCGTATGGGGAACGCGCGGCGCTGGTGCTCGGCAAGGAGATCGACCTGCGCATTTTCCCGAAGGCCTGGAAGCATGGCTTTGCGGTTGAAAAACGCGATGGCGAAGGTGTCCGCCGCAGCCTGCAGTTTTTCGACGAGGCGGGCGAAGCGGTGCACAAGATCCATCTGCGCGCGCAATCCGATCTCGACGCCTATCATGCGCTCGTCGAGACGATGCGGTCCGACGACCAGTCGAAAACGATCGAAACGGTGGCGTCGGGCGCGAAGAAGGAGCGCAGTCGCATCGAGGATATCGATCGTGACGATTTCCGCCATCGCTGGAGCCGGATGACCGATGTGCACCAGTTCGCCGGCCTGCTGCGCGAATTCAAGCTGGACCGCCATCAGGCGATCAATGTGATCGGCGAGGAATATGCCTGGCCACTCGATAACCAGACGGTTGGCGCCATGATGAGCCATGCCGCGCAGATCGCCCTTCCGATCATGTGCTTCGTAGGGAACCGCGGCTGCATCCAGATCCATTCCGGCCCTGTCTGCGAGCTGAAAACCATGGGACCATGGCTGAACGTGATGGACCCGACCTTCCATCTCCATCTGCGCACCGACCATATCCACGAGGTCTGGGCCGTCCGCAAGCCGACCAGGGACGGGCATGTCACGTCGCTCGAAGCCTACAATGCGGATGGCGAGATGATCATCCAGTTCTTCGGCAAGAGACACGAAGGCGAGGGCGAGCGGCAGGACTGGCGCTTTCTCATCGAAAACCTGCCGCGCGTGCGCCAATCGACTGCGGCGTGAGGGAAGAGCGCGATGAATACGGGTATGCGCCGGATTCTACGGCATTTTACGTTGAAATGGAGGAATTGGCGAGACAGCGCCCCCCTCTGGCCTGCCGGCCATCTCCCCGAGGAGGGAGATTATGCTGTCATTTCTGCTTTCGCCAACCGGCGGCGTTGCAGGATAGGCACCGCCATTGATGAAGGCCGATCTCCCCCCTTGCGGGGAAGACGCCCGGCAGGGCAGAGGGGGGCGTTTGGTGGCTTCATCAAAACAGGTGCCACTCTCGTCCTGGCCACTTTTACCCTGCTCGCTCCTTTCACCGCGCCCGCGCTGGCCGAGGAAACGACGCGGCTTGCCGATACCTCTCGGCTTGTCTCCATCGGTGGTTCGCTGACGGAGATCATCTATGCGCTCGGCGAGGAAAAGCACCTCGTGGCGCGCGATTCCACCAGCCTGTTTCCGCCGGAAGCGAAGGAGCTTCCCGATGTCGGCTATATGCGCGCCCTGTCGCCGGAGGGCGTCCTTTCGGTCAATCCGTCGGGAATTCTCCTTCTGGAGGGCAGTGGCCCGCCGGAAACCCTGGATGTCCTGAAGAAGGCCTCCGTTCCGCTGGTCATCGTGCCAGAACATTTCACCGGCGACGGCGTGCTCGACAAGATCAGGAGCGTCGGCAAGGCGCTGGGTGTGGAAGAAAAGGCGGAGAAGCTTGCCCAGTCGGTCAACGCCGATCTGGCGGCCGCGGAGAAGGCGACGTCTTCCGTCAAGGAACGCAAGCGCGTTCTTTTCATCCTGTCGATGCAGGGCGGCCGCATCATGGCCTCCGGCAGGAACACTGCCGCCAATGGCATCATCGCGCTCGCCGGCGGCGTCAACGCCATCGACGGCTATGAGGGCTACAAGCAATTGACCGATGAGGCGATCGGCGCGGCGGCGCCCGACGTGATCCTGATGATGGACCGCGCCGGCAATCATGCTGCCACCGACGAGGAAATCTTTGATAATCCGGCTTTCGCCGGCACTCCCGCCGCCGTGAACAAGAAGCTCATCCGCATGGATGCTCTCTATCTCCTGGGCTTCGGCCCGCGCACGGCCAGGGCGGCGCATGACCTTTCGGTCGCGCTCTACGGCGATACCGTGCGGCATTGAGCGGTTCGCGTTGAAATGGAAACGCTGGTTATAGTCACCCCCCTCTGTCCTGCCGGACATCTCCCCCATTTTCTCGCCGTCATCCTCGGGCTTGACCCGAGGAGCCACAGCCAGAGAAGCTCGGATTTTTCCGTCGCATCCAAGCATTTTAGTAAGCGGGTACGATCGATATCTGAACGAGGTGATCACGATCCCGTCGCGAATTATAGGGCCGCTTTTGTCCCCTCATCGTGGATCCTCGGGGCAAGCGCGAGGATGACGCGTGGAGTGGTAGGGGAGATGTCCGGCAGGACAGAGGGGGGTACTGTCCCGCGCGCGCACCCGGTAATATCGCCATGCTGATGCGAACGGAATTCGCCGGCACTTTGGCACGGCACCCACACGGCGATCGCTCTGGCATCGCCCGGGGCGTGATCAGCCTGCTCGCAGTGCTGTTGCTTGCGACCATGCTTTTCAGCCTCACCGCCGGGGCGTCTGATGCTTCGGCGTGGAGCGTCGTCAAGCACTGGCTCTCTTTGCAGGAAATTCCGCAACGCGACCGTAACATCGTGCTCGACATCCGCCTGCCGCGCATTCTTCTCGGGGTGCTGATCGGATCGGGCCTGGCCGTTTCGGGCGCTGTCATGCAGGGGCTTTTCCGAAATCCGCTGGCTGATCCGGGTTTGGTGGGCGTTTCGTCGGGTGCGGGCCTGGGGGCGGTCAGCACCATCGTCCTGGGCGGGACGGTCCTTGCGCCGGTGTCCGCGCTTTTCGGCATTTATACCCTGCAGGTCGCCGCTTTTCTCGGCGGGCTGATTACCACATTCCTGCTCTACGGCATCGCGACCCGGCGCGGCCAGACGTCCGTTGCCACGATGCTCTTGGCTGGAATAGCGCTCGGCGCATTGGCAGGGGCGCTGACCGGCGTGCTGATATATGTTGCCGACGACCGGCAGCTGCGCGACCTCACGTTCTGGTCGCTCGGCTCGCTCGCCGGCGCCACCTGGACCAAGATCGCCGCATCAGGCCCGATCATTGCATTGGCGCTTGCCGCCGCTCCATTTCTCGCCCGCGGTCTCAATGGGCTGTCGCTGGGCGAGGCATCGGCCAACCATCTTGGCATCCCCGTCCAGCGGCTGAAGAACGTTGCCATCGTCACGGTCGCGGCGGCCACCGGCGCTTCGGTGGCGGTCAGCGGCGGCATCGGCTTCGTCGGCATCGTCGTGCCGCATCTGCTGCGCTTGCTGATCGGCCCGGATCATCGCTATCTCCTGCCGGCATCGGCGCTCCTGGGCGCTACCCTGCTGCTTCTCGCCGATGCGGTGAGCCGGACCATCGTCGCCCCGGCGGAACTGCCCATCGGCATCGTCACCGCGGCCGTTGGCGCACCTTTCTTCCTCTGGATATTGCTGCGCCGGCGCGGCATCGTCGACCTCTGAGGCGCTCATGATTGAAGCAAGAAATCTGTCGGTCGCGATCGGCAAGAAGCGGATCATCGAGAGTGTCGCTTTCACAGCGAGGCCGGGTGAGCTGACGGCCATTGTCGGGCCGAACGGCTCCGGCAAGACCACCCTGCTGCGCGCTCTATCCGGCGATTTGCCGTTCACCGGCCAAGCATCGATCAACGGCAAGCCGTTCGAGACGCTGAAGTCCTGGCAGATGGCGGCATTGCGCGCCGTGCTGCCGCAGGCGACCTCGCTCGCCTTTCCCTATACAGTGCGGGAGATCGTCCGGCTTGGGCTGACCAGTGGCTATTCCGGCGTGTCAGCCCAGGAGATCGAGGCACTGCCGGACCGTGCGCTTGCGATGGTCGATCTCGAAGGTTTTGCCGGGCGCTTCTATCAGGAGCTCTCCGGTGGCGAGCAGCAGCGCGTGCAACTCGCCCGCGTACTTTGCCAGGTCTGGCAGCCGATCCTTGGCGACGAGCCCCGCTATCTCTTTCTCGACGAGCCGGTGTCGAGCCTCGACATCAAGCACCAGCTCATCATCATGGGCATCGCCCGGAGTTTTGCCGAGCAGGGCGGGGGCGTGATCGCCATCCTGCACGATCTCAATCTCACGGCGATGTTCGCCGACCGGATCGTGATGATGCATCGCGGTCGCGTCGATGCGGCGGGGAAACCGAACGAGATGCTGTCGGACGACCGCATCCTGCGTATCTATGAATGCCCCCTGAAGGTCGGCGCGTTACCCAATGACGGCGCGCCTTTCGTCCTGCCGCAATCCGCGGCATGGAGGCTATCCTAACTTAGGGGACTGCTGCCAGGGCCATGCCCCTGACACGCCGTCATTCCCGGGCTTGTCCCGAAAATCTACCATAAGAAAGAGGAAAAGGACTACCGTTCCGGCAGATCGTGTCACAGTGGATTCTCGGGACAGCCCGGGAATGACGGCCAGAGGGACTCCCTTTAACCCGCCGCCAGTTGCGGCTGCAGCTCATCCAACCCCAGCAGCGCGCGGACGTTCGGCCGTGCCTTGACGAGATCGGCGATCGAATATTTCGCCAGCACATCGAAAAAGGCGCCGAGTGCTTCGCGCAGCGCCGAATTGAGCGCACAGCTGTCAACCAGGGGACATTCGGCCGCGTCGTTCTCGAAGCATTCCGCCATCGCGAAATTTTCCTCGGTCACGCGCACCACGTCGAAGATCGTGATCGCCGAAGCCGGCTTGCCGAGCCGCACCCCACCATTGCGCCCGCGTACTGTCTGGACCAGCCCGTTTTCGACGAGCGGCTGCAGGATCTTGAAAAGAAACAGCTCCGAGACGGAATAGGCCTTGGCTATATCCGGAACGCGGCTGAGGCTGCCCTCATTGGCCGCACAATACATCAGCATCCGGATTGCATAATTGGTCTGGCGAGTAAGCCGCATGGGGATGATCCTTTTCTTTCGGAGCCTTCCGAAGGAACGCCGAACGGAGCGCAGTTTAGAACTCTTCTGAAAATATATGAAGCCCTTTCTCATCTTTAAAGAGAAATTAATTTCACGTCTTTTTGAGGGCCACGGCCAGGGTGGGCGGCCAGGTGAAATTGCAACGGGTCGATTGCGCTGGGGATGACGGCCGCAACTGTTCACAAAACTGCAAATAAACTGTTGTTCGACTGTCATATAGAACCGATACTGCCCTCAAGCGGCGCGCTCATGACGCCAGCGATAAGGGAGAGCATTATGAAATCCAGGGGTATTTCCATCGGCCTTGCTGCCGCCGTGACGCTGTTGATGTCCTCGACATCGTCCTTCGCCGTCACGGAGATCAGTTGGTGGCACGCCATGACTGGCGCCAACAACGAAGTCGTCAATACGCTTGCCAAGGAATTCAACGAGAGCCAGAGCGATTACAAGGTCGTCCCGGTCTTCAAGGGCACCTATCCGGAAACGCTGAACGCCGGCATCGCCGCTTTCCGCGCCAAGCAGGCGCCCGATATCATCCAGGTCTTCGACGTCGGCACCGGCGTCATGATGGCAGCCGAAGGCGCGGTCAAGCCGGTGGCAGAAGTGCTGTCGGAAGGCGGCGCCACATTCGACAAGAGCCAGTATCTGCCGGGCATCGTCGCCTATTATTCGAAGCCCGATGGCACCATGCTGTCCTTCCCCTACAACAGCTCCTCGCCCATTCTTTATTATAACAAGGATATCTTCGAGAAGGCCGGGCTTGATGTGAACAACCCGCCCAAGACCTGGCCCGAGGTCTGGGAAGCCGCAAAGAAGATCAAGACATCAGGTGCTGCTCCCTGCGGCTACACCTCCACCTGGCTGACCTGGATTCATCTCGAGAATTTCGCCGCCTGGAACAATCTTCCCTACGGCACCAATGAGAACGGCCTTGCCGGGCTAGACGTCAAGCTTGAAATCAACGCCCCGCTTTATGTGAAGCATTTCCAGGAGATCGCCGATCTCGCCAAGGATGGCGTGTTCCGCTATGGCGGCCGCACCTCCGAGGCCAAGCAGATCTTCCTCTCCGGCGAATGCGGCATCCTGACCGAATCCTCGGGCGGCCTTGGCGATATCGTCAAATCGGGCATGAATTACGGCATCGGCCAACTGCCCTATGAACCCGAGGCAAAGGGCGCACCGCAGAACACCATTCCGGGCGGCGCGAGCCTGTGGGTTTTCGGCGGTAAGTCGGAAGAAAAATACAAGGGTATCTCGGCCTTCTTCCAGTTCCTCTCCAGCCCTGAAATCCAGGCGCGGCTCCATCAGGTATCCGGCTATCTGCCGGTCACGCTGAAAGCCTATGAGGAAACCAAGGCATCCGGCTTCTATGAAAAGAATCCCGGCCGCGAGACGCCGATCACCCAGATGATGGGCAAGGCGCCGACCGAGAATTCGCGCGGCGTGCGTCTCGTCAACATGCCTCAGATGCGCGACATCGAAAACGAGGAGTTCGAGAAGATGCTTGCCGGCCAGCAGACCGCGCAGCAGGCTCTCGACAATGCGGTCGCCCGCGGCAACGCCGCAATCAAGCAGGCGATCGGCCAGTAATTTTTCCAATCCGGACGCCGTCCCGCCCGCATCACCATGCGGGCGGGATTGCCGTCAAAGGAACATACCGTGGCAACCCGCGCAATCTTTCCCAACAAGATCCTGCCTTACCTGCTCCTGGCGCCTCAGCTCGCCATCACCGCCATATTCTTCTATTGGCCGGCATCGCAGGCGCTCTACCAGTCGATGCTGCGGGAGGATCCCTTCGGGCTTTCGACGCAATTCGTCGGACTGGCCAATTTCCGGCATGTGTTGTCCGATCCGAACTATCTGCACTCCTTCCAGGTCACCATCATCTTCGCCGTCGCCACGGCCGTTTTCGCCATGGCGCCCGCCCTTTACCTCGCCGTCATGGCCGAGAAGGTGGTGCGCGGGCGCGGCATCTACCGCACATTGCTGATCTGGCCCTATGCGGTCGCCCCGGCCATCGCGGGCATGCTGTGGCTTTTCCTATTCAACCCGTCGATCGGCACGCTTGCAGTGATGCTGCGGTCGCTCGGGATCCATTGGGATCCGCTCCTCAATGGTCCGCAGGCGATGATCCTCGTTATCGCAGCCGCGGCCTGGAAGCAGATCAGCTATAATTTCCTGTTCTTTGTCGCAGGGCTGCAGGCCATACCGAAATCTCTGATAGAGGCTGCGGCGATCGACGGGGCGGGCGAGACGAAACGGTTCTGGACCATTATTTTCCCGCTGTTGGCGCCGACGAGCTTCTTCCTCCTCGTCATCAACACCGTCTACGCCTTCTTCGATACCTTCGGCATCATCCATGCCGTCACCGGCGGCGGTCCGGGCAAGGCCACGGAAACGCTGGTCTACAAGGTCTATAATGACGGCTTCGTCAATCTGATCCTCGGCGAATCGGCTGCCCAATCGGTCATCCTGATGGTGATCGTCATCGCGCTGACCGCCGTTCAGTTCCGCTATGTCGAACGCCGCGTGCATTACGGGTGAGGGCAATATGATTGACAACAAACCCTCCAGCCGCACCATCGCCCATATCGTGCTCCTGATCGGCGTCTTCGTCGTCGCCTTTCCGATCTACTACACCTTCGTTGCCTCGACCCATTCGCTGCAGACGATCCTACGGCCGCCGCTGCCCCTTGTTCCGGGGAGCCATTTCATCGAGAACTATTCCACGGCGCTCTTTGGTGGCATCGGGCGCATCGGTGGTGTCGGTGTCGGCCGGCTGCTCTGGAACAGCACCGTCGTCGCGGTGCTGATCGCGGTCGGCAAGATCTTCATCTCCATCCTATCGGCCTATGCGGTGGTGTTCTTCCGCTTTCCGCTGCGCATGACCTTCTTCTGGCTGATCTTCATCACCTTGATGCTGCCCGTCGAGGTGCGCATCCTGCCGACCTACAAGGTCATGGTCGATTTCGGGCTGATCGATACCTATGCCGGGCTGACCCTGCCGCTGATGGCGTCTGCGACCGCGACGCTCCTGTTCCGCCAGTTCTTCATGACCATTCCCGGCGAGCTCGTGGAAGCGGCGCGCGTCGACGGGGCCGGGCCGGGGCGTTTCTTCAAAGACATCCTGCTGCCCCTGTCGAAAACCAATATGGCCGCGCTTTTCGTCATCCAGTTCATCTATGGCTGGACGCAATATCTCTGGCCGCTGCTCGTCACCAACCGCAACGATATGGGCACGATCGTCATCGCGCTGCGCAAGATGATCTCCTTCGCCGATGCCGATACGGAATGGCACCTGGTGATGGTGACCTGCATTCTCGCCATCCTGCCGCCGATTCTGGTCGTCGTCCTCATGCAGCGCTGGTTTGTCCGCGGCCTCGTCGAAACGGAGAAATAATGGCAACCCTCGATCTCAAGAATATCCGCAAGGTTTATCCCGGCGGCGTCGAAGCCGTGAAAAAGGTGAACCTCGCGATCAAAGACGGTGCGCTCTGCGTGCTGGTTGGTCCCTCAGGCTGCGGAAAATCGACGCTTCTGCGCATGATCGCGGGCCTGGAATCGATCACCGAAGGCGAGATCGTCATCGATGGTCGCGTGGTCAACGCGCTTGGGCCGGCCGAGCGCGACATCGCGATGGTCTTTCAGAATTACGCGCTCTACCCGCATATGAGCGTCTATGACAACATGGCCTACAGCCTGCGCAACCGCCGGATGGCGAAGCCCGAGATCGACAAGCGCGTCCGCGAGGCCGCCGAGACGCTGGAGCTCGGCCATCTCCTGGCGCGGCGCCCACGCGAACTCTCAGGCGGCCAGCGCCAGCGCGTCGCCATGGGCCGGGCCATCGTCCGCAACCCGAAAGTGTTCCTGTTCGACGAGCCGCTTTCCAATCTGGATGCCAAGTTGCGCGGCCAGATGCGGGTCGAGATCAAGAATCTGCAGCGCTCGCTGGGCGTCACCAGCGTCTATGTCACCCATGACCAACTGGAGGCCATGACGCTCGCCGATATTCTTGTCGTCATGAACAGCGGCAATGTGGAGCAGATCGGCGCCCCCCTCGAAATCTACGAGAAGCCGGCAAGCCTGTTCGTGGCAAGCTTCATCGGCGCACCGCCGATGAACCTCCTGCCGCTCAAGCATGGGGCAGGGCAGGCGACGCTTGCCGACGGCACCGCGATCGGTGGCGAAGGAATGTCGCTGCCCGCCAATGCGGTAACGCTCGGCATCCGCCCGGAAAACCTGTTCGTCGTGACGGATGACACAGCCGGCAATCGGGGGAACGCGACTTTCGATATCGTCGTACAGGCGATCGAACCGGTCGGCGCGGAGAGCTTCATCTATGGCGATGCGGGGAAGGAACGCCTTGTCATCCGGGTCGCGGGAAAGACGGTGGTGGAACCGGGAGCAAAGATACGCGTCGGCGCGCATGCTGCCGATTTGCATGTTTTCGACGAGGCCGGGAAGCGGATCTGAACAGCCGCCCGAGAGGTCCGGGCTAGATCTGATCGTTATAGGGACGCTTCGTCTCGCCCACCAGCTTCGCAAGGTGGGAGAACGACCATGGCGTGTCAGCCCCGGCATTGTTGGCAAGCAGCAGCAGCCGGATCGGAAAGCACACCGCGTCGCGGTTGGCGGGCGATAGCTGCTCGGTGATGCGTTCGTCCCCGACGATCGCCGCCTCGGCTTTGCGCAGGGCGGTGTCTATCTCATCCTGCGAGAGGATACCCTTGGAGACCAGCAGATGGTTGACCGAGGCGACGGCGAGGCAGAGCCCTTCGAGTTGAAGATTGGCTGTGTTCACGGTGCATCCCTCCCTTTGGCGATACCGTTTCGTGAGCTTACCATGAGGGTGGGAAGCCGTCCAAAACGGACAGGATCAGCAAATGAAAAGCCGGAAGCCGATTGAACGTGCTTCCGGCGATGTTCAAGGTCTCACGACAGCAAGGATTACTTCTTCTGCGTGTCCTGCGGCCGGGGTGGTGGCTGGGTGCCGGCGAGAGATTTCCGTAATATCTGCCATTCTCTCTCGTGGCGCTGGTAGATATCTGCGGGAATCGTCTGATTGGTCATATAAACCTCCGGACTGTTAATCGCGGTTGTTAACGCCCGCCCCATCTTCCTTGTTCCACATAATCATGACGCAAGCACGGTTCCCCGGATCACGGTTTGAGACAGGTGGTAAGATGACCAGCCGTCCGCCTCCGATGCGGATTCTCCAGTCAATTCAGTCCTTTTTCAAAATTGTGCAACTAAGATAAAGACAATGAAACCCTGTATGTTCATCCTGTATTCATGAATATATGTGCAGTTTAACTGCAGGGAAGGGTATTTGATCTACGGGAGTTGTTATGAAGAGGTTCTTATCAGCACTTTGCGCAGGGACGCTTGGCGTAGCCATGGCGTTTACATCTGCCGTTCCTGTAAGCGCGGCCCCGTTTGCGCCGGCACACATCGAGACGGGCTCGAATGTCGAAAATGTCCAGCATCGCCGGCAGATACGCGAGCGCTGGGGCCATCGCTCTGGCGATTGGCGTGGTGGCCGGGGCGGCTGGCACGGTGGCGGCTGGCATGGCCGCGGCGGCTGGGGCCGTCCGGGATACCGCCATGGCTGGCGTCACGGATACCGTCCGGGATATTGGGGCGGCCACCGTGGCTATCGCTATTACCGTCACGGCTATCGCCGCCATCACGATGGCTGGTGGTATCCGCTCGCCGCTTTCGGCGCCGGCGCGATCATCGGCGGAGCCATCACCAGCCAGCCGACCCGGGTCGTGCCGCGCTACAGCAGTGCGCATGTCGAATGGTGTGCCAGCAGGTACCGCTCCTATCGGGCCTATGACAACACCTACCAGCCCTATAACGGCCCGCGCCGCCAGTGCTATTCGCCCTATAGCTGAGTCTCGGCTCGCGGGCATGTTCTGCAAAAGGCGGCTCCTTGGAGCCGCCTTTTTGCCGCCGACAAGGGGCAGGGCTGATTCCGGCATATGGTTCAGCCGCGACGCATTCTTCTGTAAGCTGATCGACGACGGAGCCGGTCCGCGGGCGAAAGCCGATCCCGCTTGGCCTGATCGGCTGGAAAAAAGCGTTTTCAGCAGGGAAAAGGCGGCAGAATGCTGTTGACCCGCGCTGCCGGCGCACTTATGTTCCGCCGCACTTCCGGGGACCAACCGTCCCCCTCGGGAGCGCGTAGCTCAGCCGGTAGAGCAACTGACTTTTAATCAGTAGGTCCAGGGTTCGAATCCCTGCGCGCTCACCAAAATCAGCGAATTGGCAGAGCGCCTCCCACATTCGCCGCGAAACTCCGGAAAGATAGCACGCCTGAACAAAATTATCCGTCGTTCCTCAGACTGGTGCGACGATAATGCCGCTAATTTTACTGGGTTATGCGGCTTTGACCGATTAAATCAGAGGCGCGAACAGCTGACGGAGGAATGCGCGTGGCGCTCGATGTTTCCTATCTGACGGCGGTTGGCGCGGGCGCGCTTTCTTTTCTCTCGCCCTGCGTGTTGCCGCTCGTCCCGCCCTATCTCTGCTATATGGCCGGCGTCAGCGTCGAGGAATTCCGCGCGGAAAGTGCGGCCGCTGCATCGAGCAGGCGGGCACTGTTCGCCTCCTCCTTCGCTTTCGTCCTTGGTTTTACCAGCGTCTTTGTCGCGCTCGGCGCGGGGGCGTCGTCGATCGGTGCCTTCCTGCGGGCCTGGCAGCAGGAGATCGCCATTGTCGCTGGTCTCGTTATCATCGTGATGGGGCTGAATTTTCTCGGGCTTGTCCGGCTGTCGATCCTCTCGCGCGAAGCCCGGTTTCAGGCCAGGAGCGCACCAGCCAGTCCCGTCGGCGCCTATGTCATGGGCCTCGCCTTCGCCTTCGGCTGGACGCCGTGCATCGGCCCGGTACTCGGGCCGATCCTGACGCTGGCGGGCACCAAGAGCACGGTCGGCGAGGGTGCGGCGCTTCTGGCCACCTATTCGCTGGGCCTGGGCATTCCCTTCATCGTTGCGGCCCTGTTCTCCGGCGCTTTCATGCGCTTTCTCGCGAAATTCCGCGTTCACCTCGGCAAAGTCGAGAAGGTCATGGGCGGCCTTCTGGTCGTCGCCGGGCTTCTCTTCCTCACCGGCGGCATGCAGTCCTTCTCCTTCTGGCTGCTTGAAACTTTTCCTGCCCTGGGGCGATTGGGATAGCGCGGCGTAAACCTATTTATACGCTTTCGCGATTAGGCTTGCGACCTGTATAACCCGCCTTGAGCATTTTGCAGTCAGGTGGAATCACCTGACGTCCGCATAAATGCGGCAAAACAAACAGATAGAGCGGCAGCGCGAGCGAATGCGAGCGCATCCCGCTCTTGAGAAAACCACCGGAAATCCATTCATGACCAGCCGAACCTGCCTGTCGATCATCCTTGCCGCCGGAGAAGGAACGCGGATGAAATCCGCTTTGCCCAAGGTGCTGCACCGGATCGCGGGCCTGCCGCTCATCTGCCATGTCGCCAATGCCGTCCACGAGGCCGGCGAGGGGGATATCGCCCTTGTCGTCGGCAGGGGGGCGGATGAGGTCAAGGCGGCCGTCGAGAAGGTTTCGCCCGGTGTTTCGGCTTACGAGCAGAAGGAGCGTCTGGGCACCGCTCATGCTGTGCTGGCGGCCCGCGAGGCGATCGCCAGCGGCTATGACGATCTCCTCATCGTCTTCGGCGACACGCCGCTGATCGAGGAGAAGGCGCTGAAAGAAGCGCGTTCCAGGCTCGCTGAAGGGGCCGACATCGTGGTGATGGGCTTCCGCCCAGCCGATCCCTCGGGTTACGGACGGCTGATCGAGGATGGGGGCAAACTCGTTGCGATACGTGAGGAAAAGGACGCAACAGCCGAAGAAAAAAGCATAAATTTCTGCAATGGCGGCCTGATGGCGCTGCGCGGCAAACATGCGCTGGCGCTGCTGGACATGGTGCGTAACGACAATGCCAAGGGCGAGTTCTATCTCACTGATATCGTGGGGATCGCACATGACAAGGGCATGGAGGTGACGGCCATCGAGGTGCCGGTCGACAATGTGATCGGCATCAACACGCGCGTCGAACTGGCCGAGGCCGAGGCCATCTGGCAGGCGCGCCGCCGCCGCGCCGTCATGCTCTCCGGCGTCACCATGATTGCGCCGGAAACGGTGTTCTTCTCGCACGACACCCTGGTGGAAGCCGACGCGATCATCGAGCCCAACGTCTTCTTCGGCCCCGGCGTTCATGTCGCATCCGGCGCGCTGATCCATTCCTTCTGTCACCTGGAGGGCGCGCATGTCGGGCCCAATGCGGAGATCGGCCCGTTCGCGCGCCTGCGGCCTGGCGCCGATCTCGCGGAGAAGGCGAAGGTCGGCAATTTCTGCGAGGTCAAGAACGCGACCGTCGCCAAGGGGGCGAAGGTCAATCATCTCACCTATATCGGCGATGCCTTCGTCGGCGCCGGCGCCAATATCGGCGCGGGCACCATCACCTGCAATTATGACGGTTACAACAAGAGCAAAACAGAGATCGGCGAGGGCGCTTTCATCGGCTCCAACACCTCGCTGGTCGCCCCGGTTTCGGTGGGCGCCAACGCCTATATCGCGTCGGGCAGCGTGATCACCGAAAACGTGCCCGACAGTGCGCTCGCCTTCGGAAGGGCGAGGCAGGTGACGAAGGAGGGACGCGCCACCGCCCTGCGGGAGCGTTATGCCGCGATAAAAGCGGCGAAGAAAGCGGAGAAATGATGAATTTCTTACCGCTTTTGGGTGAATTCAATCGCGAAAGAAACTGACATTTATTGTGACTATCCGGCGCGGCAATTGGCGGCTAGAGCAAATCCGGAAATATCGGCATCGTAGCGGTCGTTGGGCTGATCTGGGTTAAGGGAAGGGATTGCTTTCATGTGTGGCATTATCGGCATTGTCGGAACGCGGCCTGTTGCACCACTTCTGGTCGATGCGCTGAAGCGCCTGGAATATCGAGGCTATGATTCGGCCGGCGTCGCCACGCTGGAGGATGGCGCGCTGGCGCGCCGCCGCGCGGAGGGCAAGCTGGTCAATCTGGAAAAGCGGCTCGATTCGGATCCGCTCGATGGGCTGATCGGCATCGGCCATACCCGCTGGGCCACCCACGGCGCGCCGACCGAGCGGAATGCCCATCCCCACGCGACCGACAAGCTGGCCGTCGTCCATAACGGGATCATCGAGAATTTCGCCGAGTTGCGTTCTGTTCTGGAGGCCGATGGCTATCACTTCCAGACCGACACCGACACCGAAGCCGTGGCGCAGCTGGTGACGCGCGAGATGGACAAGGGCAGGACGCCGGTGGAAGCCGTGCGCGAGAGCCTGTCGCAGCTCAAGGGCGCATTCGCGCTGGCGATCCTGTTCACCGGCGAGGACGATCTCCTGATCGCGGCCCGCAAGGGCTCGCCGCTTGCCATCGGCTATGGCGAGGGCGAGATGTTCCTGGGTTCCGATGCCATCGCGCTTGCCCCCTTCACCGATACCATCACCTATCTCGACGATGGCGACTGGGCCGTCCTGACGCGCAACAGCGCCACCATCTATGATGAAAATGGTGCGGTGGTCTCCCGCGCGATCCAGAAATCCGCCGGCACGGCCTTTCTCGTCAGCAAGGGCAATCACCGCCATTTCATGGAAAAGGAAATCCACGAGCAGCCGGAGGTGATTTCCCACACGCTGGCGCATTATCTCGATTTCACCAGCGGCAAGACCCGGCCCGAGAGCGTCCCGGTCGACTTCTCCAAGATCGGCCGGCTGGCGATCTCCGCCTGCGGCACCGCCTTCTATGCTGCTTCCATCGGCAAATACTGGTTCGAGCAGATCGCGCGCATGCCGGTCGATATCGATATCGCTTCGGAATTCCGCTATCGCGAAATGCCGCTGTCGAAGGACACGCTCGCGCTCTTCGTCTCGCAATCGGGCGAAACCGCCGACACGCTGGCCAGCCTGCGCTATTGCAAGGGCGAAGGGCTGGAGATCGCCTCGATCGTCAATGTGAAAGAATCGACCATCGCCCGGGAATCCGACGTGGTGTTTCCGACGCTTGCCGGGCCGGAAATCGGCGTCGCCTCCACCAAGGCTTTCACCTGTCAGCTTTCCGTCCTGGCATCTCTGGCTATTGCCGCCGGCAGGGACCGCGGCACGATCGACGAGAAGGAAGAGCAGCGTCTCGTCCGCCATCTGTCGGTTGCGCCACGCTTCGCCAATGAGGTGCTGCACCTTTCACCGCAGATCGAGGCCGTCTGCCGCGAGCTGATGCTGGTCAAGCACGCGCTCTATCTCGGCCGCGGAACGAGCTTCCCGCTCGCCATGGAAGGCGCGCTGAAGCTGAAGGAGATCTCCTATATCCATGCCGAGGGTTATGCCGCGGGCGAATTGAAGCACGGGCCGATCGCGCTCATCGACGAGACCATGCCCGTCATCGTCATCGCGCCGTATGACAAGCTCTACGAGAAAACCGTCTCCAACATGCAGGAAGTGGCCGCGCGCGGCGGGCGCATCATCCTGATCACCGATGCCAAGGGCGCAGCGCATGCCAATGTGAAGACGCTGGATACGATCGTCCTGCCGGATGTGCCGGAGATCATCGCACCGCTGATCTACGCCCTGCCGATACAGATGCTGGCCTATTACACCGCTGTCTTCATGGGCACCGATGTCGATCAGCCCCGCAATCTGGCGAAATCGGTCACGGTCGAGTAGAAAACCGACCGTTTTTCAGCAATCTCTGCCTGCGTCTTCGCGTGTCCATCTGGACGCGCGAGGGCGGCGTAGTTATTTGAATTGATGTCGGCCTTCCGAAAATCATTCCGGTTTTCCGGCCGATGCTGTAGAGCAGTTCCGATAATTTTCATGGGGCAGGGCCGATGCATTTCTTGGAGATGACGACATGATGCGGCTCAGGAACTATTTCCTGACCGGTATCGTCGTGACGGCCCCGATTGCGATTACCGCCTATCTGGTTTGGGCCTTCGTCGGCTGGGTCGATGGCTGGGTGAAGCCGCTGATCCCCCATGCCTATAATCCGGACAATTACCTGCCGTTCACGGTGCCCGGCTTCGGGCTGATCGTCGCCGTCGTCCTGCTGACCCTGGTCGGTTTCCTGACGGCGAGCATCGTCGGCAGGGCGGTCATCCGGCTTGGCGAATATGTGCTCGACCGGATGCCGCTCGTCCGCAGCGTCTATCGCGGCCTCAAACAGATTTTCGAAACCGTGCTTTCGGGAAAGTCCAACACCTTCAAGCGCGTCGGGCTCATCGAATATCCGCGCAAGGGCATGTGGGCGATCGTGTTCCTTTCCACCGATGCGGAAGGCGAGATCGCGGATACGCTGGAAGACAAGGCCGGGGAGACGGCTGCCGTCTTCCTGCCGACGACGCCCAATCCTACCTCCGGTTTTCTGCTCTACGTCCCGAAATCCGATATTATCCACCTCACCATGTCGGTGGAGGACGGCGCCAAGCTGGTCATATCCGCCGGGCTCGTCTCCCCCGAGTTCCAGGCAAGGACAAAAGCCTTGGCGAAGGAGGCAGGCGCTGTCGTGGAAACGGAAGAGGGCTAGGCTAACCCGCGCAGCAGCCTTGCGGCTCGTCTGACCGAAACAACCGAATGTCGTGGTATTCTGCTCGGATCGTTTTGTTGCTCCAATAATTGACATGCTAGACTTATTGTAGTAACAAAAATTATGCAAATCGAGTTCGACCCGTCCAAGCGTAAGGACACTCTTGACCAGCGCGGACTCGATATGGCCGCTGCCGCGGAAGTGTTCGAGGGCGACCACCTGACGGTGGAGGATGATCGCTTCGACTACGGTGAGACCCGCTACATTACAATTGGGTTCATGACTGGCCGGATGGTCGTTCTCGTATGGACATCACGCGGAGACACGCGCCGCATCATCAGCATGAGGAAAGCCAATGCCCGAGAACAGAAAGCCTATGCCCCGCGATTTCGATGATGATATTCCGGATATGTCGACGCCGGAATGGCAGGAAAAATTCGCTAAAGCCAAGGTACAGCGGGGTCGTCCGAAAGCGGATAAGACCAAAGTAAGCACGACAATTCGGCTCAGCCCGGAAGTACTCGAGCATTTCAAGGCCGGCGGTCCCGGCTGGCAGTCTCGGATTGACGAGACGCTGCGAAAAGCTGTCGGTCTTGATCGTTAACCCGCGCGCAGCAGCCTTACGGCTTCGTCACGTCCGAAGAGGTAGAGCAATATTCGCAATGCCGCGCCGCGCTCGCTTTTAAGATCCGGGTCGCGTTCGAGGATGAGGCGCGCGTCCTTGCGGGCGATTTCCAGGAGATCGCCATGCGCCTCGATGGATGCGAGCCGGAAGCCGGGTGTTCCCGATTGCCGCGTACCGAGCAGTTCGCCTTCGCCGCGCAGCTTCAGATCCTCCTCGGCGATGCGGAAGCCGTCTTCCGTTTCGCGCATCACCTGCAGCCGCGCCCGGGCGACCTCCCCGAGCGGTCCCTGGTAGAGAAGGAGGCAGGTCGAAGGCTTGTCGCCGCGCCCCACACGCCCGCGCAGCTGGTGGAGCTGTGCCAGCCCGAAGCGCTCCGCATGCTCGATGACGATGACAGTCGCGTCGGGCACATCCACCCCCACCTCGATGACGGTGGTGGCGATGAGGATGCGCGTTTCGCCATTCTTGAAGGCTCGCATCGCCTCGTCCTTCTCCGCGCCGCTCATGCGCCCGTGAATGAGGCCGAGCTGCTTGCCGAAAATGGGTTGTAGCGATTGGAAGCGTTCCTCTGCCGAGGTGAGCTCGACAAGCTCGGATTCCTCGACCAAAGGACAGATCCAATAGATCTTCTGCCCGTCGGCGATGGCTCCGCGCATCCGCTCCACCAATTCGTCCATGCGTTCCATGGGGATAGTGGCGGTGGTGATGGGGCGGCGTCCCGCCGGTTTCTCGGTAAGTTTGGAGACATCCATGTCGCCGAAGGCCGTCAGCACCAGCGTGCGGGGAATGGGCGTTGCCGTCATCACCAGCATGTCGGGCGCGGTGCCCTTGGCGGTCAGCTGCAGGCGCTGGTGCACGCCGAAGCGGTGCTGCTCGTCGATGATGGTGAGCACCAGATCATGATAACAGACCTTCTCCTGAAAAAGCGCGTGCGTGCCGATGATGATATGGATATCGCCGCTCTTGAGGTCCTCGAGGATCTGCTGCCGCTCGCGCCCTTTCTCCCGGCCGGTGAGAAGTGCGGCCTTGAGCCCGGCTTTCTCGGCGAGCGGCGCGATGGTTGCATAATGCTGCCGCGCCAGCACTTCCGTTGGCGCCATCAATGCCGACTGGCCGCCGGCCTCCGCGGCATGCGCCATGGCAAGCAGGCCGACCACCGTCTTGCCCGATCCGACATCGCCCTGCAGGAGCCGCAGCATCCGTTCAGGTTCCTTGAGGTCGGCGATGATGTCTTCGACCGCTTTTTTCTGGCTGCTGGTCAGCGAATAGGGCAGGGCATTCAGCACTTGCCTCACCAGGTGTCCGTCGCCGTCAAGCGGCCTGCCGGAGAGTTTCCGCGTCTTCAGCCGCACCAGCGCCAGCGCAAGCTGGCCGGCCAGGAACTCATCATAGGCGAGCCTGCGCCGGGGCGGGCTTTCCAGCGCGATATCGGCAGGCTCCTCCGGCTGATGCAGTGTCTTCAACGCCTGTTCATGGCCGGGGAACCGTTCACGCGCCAGAAGCGCCGGCTCGATCCATTCGGGCAGCGGCGGGACCCGCGTCAGCGCCTCGCGGATCGCGCGCGCCAGTGTCTTCGGTGAAAGGCCTGCGGTCAGCGGGTAGACTGGCTCGACCAGCGGCAGTGAGGCCGCATCCCCGATGCTCGCGATATGATCGGGGTGCACCATCGAGGCGCGCCCGTTGAACCATTCCATCCGGCCGGAGACGATGATCGTTTCCCCCACAGGCATGGTTTTCTCCAGCCATGGCTGCTGCGCGTGGAAGAAGACCAGCGCGATCTCGCCGGTATCATCGTGGCAGAAAACGCGATGCGGAACATTGTTCCGCCCCCGTGGCGCCGGCTGGTGCCGGTCGACCCGCACTTCCAGCGTAACGATGGCGCCTTCCTGCGCAAAGGCGATGCCGGGGCGGTTGCGCCGGTCGATGACATTGTGCGGCGGCAGGAAAAGAAGTTGGCCGATACGCGGCTCCGCGCCGGGCTCTGCTCCGAGCAGCTTCGCGAGCAAAGCTGCCACTTTGGGCCCGATGCCGGAAAGCGAGCGGACCGAGGCGAAGAAGGGATCGAGCAGAGACGGGCGCATGACATGGAGCTTTAACGCGTTCGTTTCGCCTTGCAAGGCTGACACGCGCGTCATCCCGCGCTATATGCACCGCAACCCCTTTCCCGCTTCGATCGTTTTGGCGGCAATCCGGAGACATCATGCAATGACGGGCAGCACGCGCACGAGCGCTGATCTCGACCCACGGCGACGCAAGCTCCTGTTTCGCTCCTGGCACCGTGGCATGCGCGAGATGGACCTCATTCTCGGCCAGTATGCCGATGAATATATTGCGCAAATGTCCGACCTCGATCTCGATGAATATGAGCGGCTGATGGAGGTGCTCGACCGCGATCTCCTGAAATGGGTGACGGGCGAAGAGGCCACACCTGAAGAATACGACACGCCACTTTTCCGCGACATCGTCGCCTTCCGTCAAAGAATGGAATTCTGAATAAAACCATGCCTGTCTTTTCGAAAATCGGATTGAAGCCCGGCCTCGCGCGCCACATTGTCATCGATGGTGTGGCGGATGGGTATGAGGCGTTCGCTCTTGCGCGCATCGTCGAGGAGATGGGCGAGGGCGGCCCGGTTCTCTTCATCGTGCGCGACGGCCAGCGTGCCGCCGATATCGAGCAGGTCCTGGGCTTCGTGCGGCCCGAGCTTCCGGTCCTGAATTTTCCGGCCTGGGACTGCCTGCCCTATGACCGCGTTTCACCCGGCGCCGATGCCGCTGCGCGGCGGCTGGCGGCGATGGCCGGCATGGCGGCGCTTCAGGAGAAGAAACATCCCGGCATCATCCTGGCGACGGCCAATGCCGTTTTGCAGAAAATGCCGCCGCGCGATGCCATCAGTGCTCAGACGTTCCTGGCGCGGCCCGGCAACCGAGTCGATATGAACGAATTGGTCCAACGCCTTGAAAGGAATGGCTTCGAGCGCGTGCCCACCGTGCGCGATGTCGGCGAATTCGCGGTACGCGGCGGCATTCTCGATCTCTATGTGCCGGGTTCCGACGAGCCGCTTCGCCTCGATTTCTTCGGCGATACGCTGGAATCGATCCGTGCCTTCGATCCGGCTTCGCAGCGCACCACCGGCACGCGCAAGGAATTCTCGCTCCAGCCGATGAGCGAGGTGACGCTGTCGCCCGACGCGATCAGCCGTTTCCGCAGCAATTATGTACAGGCCTTCGGCGCGCCGTCGCGTGATGACGCGCTCTATCAGGCGATCAGCGAGGGCCGGCGCTTTGCCGGCATGGAGCATTGGCTGCCGCTGTTCTATGACGAACTTGAAACCGTCTTCGATCATGCCGGCAACATGCCGGTCGTCTTCGACCATCTGGCGCATGAGGCGCTGGCCGAGCGCCACAAGATGGTGCTCGACCATTACGAGGCGCGCAGGCGCCAGGGAGAAGGCAAGGAGCCGGGCGATGCCGTACCCTATAAGCCGGTCGCCCCATCGACGCTTTATCTCTCGCCGGAGGCCATAGAGCGTGTTGCGCTTGATGCCGGGACGCGCATCGACCTGACGCCGTTCGGTCAGCCGGATGCACCGGGCCGCCTCGTCGTCCATGCCGATGTGCACAAGGGCCGCAATTTCGCCGAGGAGCGCGCTGCCCAGGATGTCAATCTCTTCGAAAGCGTCGTCAACTACATCGGCACCTTGCGCGCCGGCGGCAAGAAGGTACTGCTGGCGGCCTGGAGCGAGGGCTCGCTCGACCGCCTGATGCAGGTTCTCGACGAGCACGGGCTGGAAAAGATCGAGACGGTTGAGAACCTCGGCACCGTCAGGGCGCTGTCGCGCGACAAGATCACCGCCACCGTGCTCTTCATCGAAAGCGGCTTCGACGCGGGCGACCTCGTGGTGGTCGCCGAACAGGATATTCTCGGCGACCGGCTGGTACGGCACTCGAAGCGGCGCCGGCGCGACCGCGATTTCATCAGCGAGGTCGGCGCGCTTGCCGCGGGTGATATCGTCGTCCATGTCGATCACGGCATCGGCCGCTTCATCGGTCTGCGCACCATCGAAGCCGCCGGCGCGCCGCATGACTGCCTGGAGCTGCATTACGCGGGCGACGACCGCCTGTTCCTGCCGGTGGAGAACATCGAGCTTCTCTCCCGCTATGGTTCGGAGGGCTCGGAAGCGGTCCTCGACAAGCTGGGCGGCGGCGCCTGGCAGGCGCGCAAGGCCAAGCTCAAGAAACGGCTGCTCGAGATCGCCGGCCATCTGATCCGCATCGCCGCCGAGCGGCAGATGCGTGGCGCGCCCGTGTTGACCCCGCCGGATGGCGTCTACGGCGAATTCGCCGCGCGTTTCCCCTATGACGAGACCGAGGATCAGCAGACCGCCATCGATGCCGTATTCGACGATCTGTCGGAGGGCAAGCCGATGGATCGCCTTGTCTGCGGCGATGTCGGCTTCGGCAAGACGGAAGTGGCGCTACGCGCCGCCTTCGTCGCCGCGCTCAATGGCTATCAGGTGGCGGTCGTGGTGCCGACCACGCTTCTGTCGCGCCAGCATTACAAGACGTTCTCGTCCCGCTTCCACGGGTTGCCCATCCGCGTCGCCCAGGCCTCGCGCCTTGTCGGTTCCAGGGAACTCGCCGAAGTGAAGAAGGAAGTGGCCGATGGCAAGATCGATATCGTCGTCGGCACCCATGCGCTCCTGGGGCAGGGCATAAAATTCAATAATCTTGGCCTCCTCATCATCGACGAGGAGCAGCATTTTGGCGTCAAGCACAAGGAGCGGCTGAAGGAGCTGAAGTCGGATATTCATGTGCTGACGCTTTCTGCGACGCCGATCCCCCGTACGCTGCAGCTGGCGCTGACAGGTGTGCGCGAGCTCTCGCTGATCACCACGCCGCCGGTCGACCGCATGGCCGTGCGCACCTTCGTCTCGCCCTTCGATCCCCTGGTCATCCGCGAGACGCTCTTGCGCGAGCGCTATCGCGGCGGCCAGAGCTTCTATGTCTGCCCGCGCATATCCGATCTGACCGAGGTGAAGGAGTTCCTCGACACCCATGTGCCGGAGCTGAAGGTTGCTGTCGCCCATGGCCAGATGCCGCCGGGCGAACTCGACGACATCATGAACGCCTTTTATGACGGCCAGTACGATGTGCTGCTCTCGACCACCATCGTTGAATCCGGTCTCGATATCCCGACTGCCAACACGATGGTCATCCACCGTGCCGATATGTTCGGCCTGGCGCAGCTTTATCAGCTACGCGGCCGCGTCGGGCGCTCCAAGCAGCGCGCCTTCGCGCTCTTCACCCTGCCGGCGGGCAAGATGCTGACGCCGAATGCCGAGCGCCGCCTGAAAGTGCTGCAATCGCTCGACACGCTGGGGGCAGGCTTCCAGCTGGCGAGCCACGACATGGACATCCGCGGCGCGGGCAATCTGCTCGGCGAGGAGCAGTCCGGCCATATCAAGGAAGTCGGCTTTGAGCTTTACCAGCAGATGCTGGAAGAGGCGGTGGCCGAACTCAAGGGTACGGGCGAAGTGGAGGATGCGCACTGGTCGCCGCAGATTTCCATCGGCACGGCAGTGATGATCCCGGAATCCTATGTGCCTGACCTGCAATTGCGGCTCGGTCTCTACCGCCGCCTTGCCGATCTGGAGGAGCCGCAGGAGATCGACGGCTTCGGCGCGGAATTGATCGATCGGTTCGGTCCGCTGCCGGAGGAAGTGCAGCATCTCCTGAAGATCGTCTTCATCAAGGCGCTGTGCCGCAAGGCGAATGTCGAAAAGCTGGACGCCGGCCCGAAGGGTGCGGTGATCCAGTTCCGCAACAAGACCTTCGCCAATCCCGCGGCGCTGGTGAAGATGATCGGCGAACAGGGCTCCATGGCGAAGATCCGCCCGGATCAGAGCGTCGTCTTCATCCGCGACTGGCCGACGCCCGAGAAGCGGCTGAACGGCGCGGCGGTGATCATGACGCAACTGGCGAAGATTGCGGTGGGGTGAAACACCTCACGTCGTCATCCTCGGGGTCGTCCCGAGGATCTACTGTCCGTGTAAATTCAAAGCCTTACCTTATCGGATTCGATTTTGTTGCGAAGATGCTGCAGGTCCTCGGGACAAGCCCGAGGATGACGAAGAGTGATATTTCACCGATCTTCCGCCAGCCCCGGCTCGAACCCATCCGCCGCCTGGCGGATCGCATCCGCGAGCACATCGGCCGGCTGCGCGCCCATCACCGCATATTTCTGGTCGATGATGAAGCAGGGGACGCCGCGCACGCCGATGCGCTGGGCGGTTTCGATCTCCTGGGTGACGCTTTCACGGTCGGCATCGGTGGCCAGCAGCGCCGCCACGATCTGCCCGTCCATGCCGGATGCGGAAGCTGCGTCGACCAGCACCTCGTGATCGCCGATATTGAGCCCCTGCTCGAAATAGAAGGAAAAGAGTTTGCCGACCAGCCGGTCCTGGACGCCGGGGCCGGCCTGTGACGCCCACTGGATGACGCGATGTGCGTCGAGCGTGTTGGGAGACACCTCTATGGCGTCGAAATCGAATTCGATGCCTTGTTCTTCCCCGAGTTTGATCAACTGGTCGTGCATCTCGTCGGAACGCGACGTGCTGCCGAATTTGTCCCGGAGGTAGGCCTTGCGGTCCTTGCCCCCGGGCGGAATGGTGGGGTCGAGCTGGAACGGACGCCAGCGGACGGTCACATCGAGTTCGGGCAGGAGATCGAGCGCGCTTTCCAGCCTCTTGCGGCCGAGGAAGCACCATGGGCACACCACGTCGGAGATGACATCGATGGTGATCTGTTTGTTCATCACGCCGCTCTCCGGTGTGGTTGCTGATTCTCGTGTCGACTATGTGGGGTCATGCCACCACGAAGGCAACTCGAATCCGTAGAGAGATGGCTTTTCCGGGTGCTTTATTCGCGACCACCGCGCAATCCATTGCTTCGGCAGATGGTAGAGCGGGATATAGTAGCTGCCGGAAATGAGGACACGGTCGAGCGCCCTGACCGCACTGACGAAATCCTGCTGGCTGCGGGCCTCCAGAAGCGCCTCGATCATCGCGTCGACGGCAGGGTCCGCCACGCCCGCATAGTTGAAGCTGCCTTCGGCATTGCGCGAGGCCGAGCCCCAGCGCCGCCATTGCTCGTCGCCCGGCGAGAGCGATGCCGTCAGGGCGCCGAGGATCATGTCGTAATCGAAGGTCTGCAGACGCTGCTGGTATTGTGCGTCGTCCACCGTGCGGATGGCGATATTGATGCCGAGCCGCTGCAGCGTGCGGGCATAGGAGAGGCTGACCTTCTCCTCCTCGGTCGTCCGCGTCATGATCTCGAAGGTGAACGGATTGCCTTGGGGATCGAATGCCGTGCCGTCATGGAAGGTGAAGCCGGCCTTCTTGAGCAGTTCATAGGCCTTCCTGCCCGTTTCACGGTCGCGGCCGCTGCCGTCGGTCTCCGGCGGACGGTAGCTGCCGTTCATGACATCGGGCAGCACCGCATCGGGAAATTCCGCGAGCAGCGCTTTTTCCCGCGCATCCGCCGGATGGCCGATTGATGAGAGCACCGAGCCGTCCCAGTAGCCTGCGGTTCGCTCGTAGCGGCCGGCAAAGAGATTGCGGTTTGCCCATTCGAAGTCGAAGAGCTCGGAAAGGGCCTGCCTGACACGACGATCCGCGAATTTCTCCCGCCGCGTGTTGAAGACGAACCCAAGCATGTTTGCCGGCGTACCCTTGGAGAAGCTGTCCTTGATGACGAGCCCTTCCTTGACGGCCGGGAAATCGTAGGATTTCTCCCAGCGGATCGGATCGCCCTCGATCAGGATATCGACAATGCCCTTCTTGAAGGCTTCGAAAAGTGCGGTCTCGTTGCGGAAATATTCGATCGTGATCGTGTCGTAATTGTCGAAGCCGCGCTTTGAAGGCAGATCCTTTGCCCAATAATCCGGATTGCGCTTGTAGACGATACGCGCGCCCGGCTGCACCCGCTCGACGAGATAGGGCCCGCTGCCCACCGGCGGCTTCAATGTGGCATTGCCGAACGTTGCGGGATCGATCGCATGTTTGGGCAGCACCGGCATCGTCGAGGCAACGAGCAGCGGAAATTCCCGGTTCGACTTGTCGTTAAAGGTGAAACGAATGCCCCGTTCGCCCACCCTGTCGATGCTGGCGATCCGGTCCATGCGGTTGTTGAAGGGCGGGCGGCCTTTTTCCGTCAGGAGCTTGTAGGTGAAGATGACGTCATCCACCGTGACCGGTTGTCCGTCTGACCATTTCGCCTTTGGATTGAGCGTGAACTCGATCCATTTGCGGTCGGGGTCCATCTCCGCTTTCTCGGCGATCAGGCCGTAGAGCGTGAAAGGCTCGTCGCGCGAGCGCTGCATCAGCGGCTCGAAGACCAGATTGCCGTATTCCTGATCGAGGAAGAGGCCGCGCGCCGTGGTGCGCATGCTTTTCAGCACGAAGGGATTGAGGCTGTCGAAGGTGCCGACGACACCATAGGTCATGCTGCCGCCCTTCGGCGCATCCGGATTGGCGGAGGGAAAATGGCTGAAATCGGCAGGCAGTGCCGGCTCGCCATGCATGGCGATGCCATAGGTCGGCTCGGCCTCGGCCGGGGCCAGACCTGCGAAGCCGATTGCGATGGCGATCGATATGTTTCGGATTGTTCTGCCGGGCATTTCGGTATTTCCAGTCTCCGCCGCCTGCCGCCGCTGATTCGCGGCCAAAACTAACACGCCTCTTATAGGTCGAAATATGGTAGGTTGTTGGTAGGCATGAATTTGGCACGTTGCAGGTGCAGGCGCCGACTTCCCTTCAAAACGGCCGCTATCGGATAAAACGACGCTGGATTTGCTGGAGCAAGCAGTGTAACACCGCCTGCGAGCCGGGCTTTGGCCCCAGAGGTCACGCTGTTGCCGCATTTGGGCAGCACTGACGGGGTTAAACAGTGACCAGCAATGGAAACCGAGATCAGAGTGTTGAAAGGAACCTGTTGATCATGTCCATGACGAAGACATACGCTGCCGCCTCTGCTGTTGCTGGCGCGTTCGCTTTGCTTGCAACCGCGACCCTTCCGGCGTCTGCGCAGCAGCCTCCGCAGGGATGGTTCAAGGTTTGCTCCAAGCAGGAAGACAACGATATCTGCAACACGCAGAACATCGTCACCGCGGATTCCGGCCAGCTCCTGACTGCGGTCAACCTGATCGAGATCAAGGGCAAGATCAACCGCAAGATCTTCCAGGTTTCCGTTCCCACCGGCCGCCTGATCCAGGCTGGTGTCGGCCTGCAGATCGACACCAACAAGACGCAGAAGATCGAATACGGCATCTGCTTCCCCGATCGCTGCATCGCCGAAGTCGCCCTGTCGGATGATCTGATCAACGGGCTGAAGAAGGGCGGCAAGCTGACGCTGACCTCGGTCAACTTCCAGAACAAGCCGAACCCGATCACCGTTTCGCTCAACGGTTTCTCGCAGGCGCTGACCGGCCCCGGCCTGCAGCAGCCGGAGCTGGAAGCCCGCCAGAAGGAGCTTCAGGAAGCGGTCCAGAAGCGCCAGAAGGAATTCGAAGCCAAGCTGAAGGCGGAACAGGAAAAGGCCAAATCCGGCAAGTGATTCGGTAAAACCGCACAGAATAAAAAAGGGACGCTACGAGCGTCCCTTTTTCGTTTGGTTCTGGTCAAGCCGTTCTAATGCGCGTGCTGCGCCTTGACCTTGTACAATCCGTTCTCCACTTTCTCGAACAGATCCTTTATCTGGGGGTGGCGCAGCGGCTCGCCGCTATTGTCAGGCAGGAGGTTCTGCTCCGAGACATAGGCGATATATTCGCTTTCGGCATTTTCGGCGAGCAGGTGATAAAACGGCTGATCGCGGCGGGGCCGCACATCTTCGGGAATTGACTGATACCATTCCTCGGTATTGGCGAATTCCGGATCGACGTCGAAGATGACGCCGCGAAAGGGGAAGAGCCGATGCTTCACAACCTGTCCGATTTGGAATTTCGCATGCTTGATCTGTGTTATGCCCATTGTCTCTGATATCACAACCATATGCTGAACTCTGGTTGATCCAGCCCCGTCAGTTATTAGCACATTTGTATTTAATAAAGTTCAACGGCCTCGACTGATGGTCAGCATCCTCAACCTTGTTCTGCCTTTCTTCGGACTGATATTCATCGGTTTTGTCGTTGCCCGGATCACCCGGCAGCCTGTCGAGGCGCTGGGCTGGATGAATACCTTCATTATTTATGTGGCGTTGCCGGCCCTGTTTTTCCAGCTTCTTTCAAAAACGCCGGTCGCCGAGCTGACGCAGTGGCGGTTCGTCGTCGGGACGACATTGTCCACCTTCACCATTTTCCTGTTTATGTTCGCCATTGCCATGGTGCGGTCACGGCGGGATATCGCGAGCAGCACCATCTAGGGGCTCGCCGCCGCCTATGGCAATATCGGCTATATGGGGCCGGGTCTGGCATTGCTTGCCTTCGGTCCGGCGGCGGCCGTTCCCGTTGCCATGGTCTTCTGCTTCGATAACACGCTGCATTTCACGATGGCGCCGTTGATGATGGCCCTTGCCGGCGATGAGAAACGGGGACCTCTTCTGCTGCTGCGCGATGTGGTGCTGAAAATCGTCACCCATCCGTTCATCATCGCTACGGTGATCAGCATCACCGCCGCCGTCTTCCAGCTCCAGCCTCCGGCTGCCGTGTCACGCATGATCGAGTTTCTCGCCGGCGCCGCCGCCCCTTGCGCGCTCTTTGCCATGGGCGTCTCGCTGGCCCTGCGTCCGGTGAAGCGCGTGCCGAAGGAGCTTTACCTGATCGTGCCGATCAAGCTGATCCTGCATCCGCTGATCGTTTATGTCGCGCTCAACCTTCTCGGCAGCTTCCCGCCGGTCTGGGTGTTCTCAGCCATGCTGATGGCGGCGCTGCCGACGGCGACCAATGTTTTCGTCATCGCCCAGCAATATGGCGTGTGGGTCGAGCGCGCCTCGCCCAGCATCCTTGCCACCACCGTCTTCTCTGTCGCCACGCTGACGGTGCTGCTCTATTGCATGAAGGAAGGGTTATTGCCGCCCGGCTTTTGAGCTGCGCAGTGGGAGAATACTGCCGAAGCCGCTGCCGGGTCGCATGCCCTCGCGCATAAAGAAGCCGCGTAGCGGCGCGAACGAACGCAGGAGTTCCAGCCCCACACTGCGCGCCACCTGCGCCGGCAGGAAACCCGTAAGCAGCGAGCGGTTCAGCGCGTCCACCGATCCCGTGCGCGCCAGGACATCGGGCCGCCGCAGCCTGTCATAGGCACGGGTGACATGGTCCGATCCCGCATCGTCCGGATCGGCCTCCAACGCTTTCAGAAGCGTTTCGACATCGCGGATACCGAGATTGAGCCCCTGCGCGCCGATGGGCGGGAAGACATGCGCCGCCTCACCGACGAGAACGGTGCGGTTGGCGGCAAAGGCGGTCGGCACCAGTCCCGATAGCGGCCAGGCCTGCTGCCTGGTCTCGACCGTGATCTTGCCGAGCATCGAGTGCATCCGCTCCTCGACATGGCTCCCCAACGCCGCCGGATCAAGCGCCATCAGCCTGTCCGCAAGCGCCGGATTGGCCACCCAGACGAGGCTGGAGCGACGGCCGGGCAGGGGCACCTGGGTGAAGGGACCGTCCTCGGTGTGGAATTCGGTCGAGATATTCTCGTGATCGAGCGTGTGGGCGAAAGAGAGAACGACTGCCGTCTGCGGATAATTCCAGCGCCGGGCGCGGATGCCCGCCGCATCCCGGCCAGGCGAGGCGCGGCCATCGCAGGCGACGAGCAGTTCAGCGACGAGTTTCTGCCCGTCTTCGGTTTCCACGGCGACATGGTCTGCCGCATGGGTATAGCCGGCTGCCGGCGAAAGAATGCGCCGGATCCGCCCTTCGGCATTGACAGCATCGGAAAGGACCCTGTTAAGGACGGTGTTCGGCATATTGTAGCCGAATGCCGTCTCGCCGATCTCGCCGGCGTGGAAGGTGACGGTCGGGCTGCGGATCAACCGGCGGGTGGCATCGACGATCCGCATGGTGGCAAGCGGCGCCGCCTCGGGCGAAACGGCGTCCCAGACGCCCAGTTCTTCGAGAAAGCCGATCGCCGGCATCATCAGCGCCGTGGTGCGCTGGTCATTTTCGCTCGCCGCGGGGCCGACGAGCGTCACCGCGCGCCCATCGGCGGCAAGCGCCAGGGCCGCGATCATTCCTGCCGGGCCGCTGCCCGCAACCACGATTTGCTTCTCAATCCTGCCGGCCATTTCCGTTTCCTCGCGTCCCGATCTATCCGAAACCTGAGCGGTATCACCGCATCATCTATGTCCTGTCGGGTCAAAAGACACGGGAAAAATTGTCATGGAAATCATCTTCCATGGGATGAAATGCGTTTTATGGGATGACTCGCTTGCTCTTTAAGCGTTATTTGCGAAAAGCGGATGTGGGATGGAAACGCCTGGGGACTGGACGGCGGAAGGAATCGGCAAAACACGTGAAAACGAAATTGTCTGGAAAAATCAGGACCAAGAAAGTCACCGCGCCGCAGGCCAGGGCCTTCTCGGTTCATCTGCTGACGGCATCCGGCTCGTTTCTGGCGTTCCTTTCCATCGTCGCGGCGAGCGAGGAGCGCTGGACGGCCATGTTCTGGTGGCTGGGCCTTGCCCTGTTCGTCGACGGCATTGACGGGCCGATCGCCCGTAAGCTGGACGTGAAAGATGTCCTGCCAACCTGGTCGGGCGAACTCCTCGACAATATCATCGATTATGTCACCTATGTGCTCATCCCTGCCTTCGCGCTCTACCAGAGCGGTTTCATGGGTGAGGGGCTTTCCTTCCTGTCCGGCGCCATTATCGTGATATCGAGCGCCATCTATTACGCCGATACCAGCATGAAGACGAAGGAGAACTTCTTCAAAGGCTTCCCCGTCGTCTGGAACATGATGGTTTTCACCCTGTTCATCGTCAAGCCGGGCGAGTGGATCGCCTTCGCGACGGTGGTCATCTCGGCAATCCTCTCCTTCGTGCCCATCAATTTCCTGCATCCCGTCCGCGTCGTTCGCCTGCGCCCGCTCAACCTCACGGTCTTTCTCCTCTGGTGCTTCCTCGGCGCCGTAGCGCTCCTCTATGCGCTGGAGGCGCCGCTATGGGTGCGCATCGGCATTTCGGTGACCGGCATCTATCTCTATTGCATCGGCGCCATCATGCAGTTCTTCCCGCAACTGGGGCGTACCGGCCCCACAGATAACGGAGTGCAGACATGATCCATGCCGTCCGCGTTCATCAGGTCGGAGGCCCCGAGGCTCTTTCCTGGGAAACGATGGAGATTGGACAACCGGGGCCGGGCGAGGCCAGGGTGCGCCACGAGGCGATCGGCCTCAATTTCATCGATGTTTATTTCCGCACCGGCCTCTATAAGGCACCCTCGATGCCCTTCGTCCCCGGCAGCGAAGGCGCAGGCACCGTCGTCTCCGTCGGCCCCGGCGTCACCCATGTGAAGCCCGGTGACCGCGTCGCCTATGTCACGTCTCCAGGTTCCTATGCCGAGGAACGCATCGTCGCCGCAGACCGCCTGGTGATCGTGCCCGATGGGATCGATCTGAAAACCGCCGCCTCGGTGATGCTGAAGGGCATGACGGCGCAATATCTCCTGCGCCGTACCTATCCCGTCAAAAAGGGTGATACGATCCTGTTCCACGCGGCGGCGGGCGGCGTCGGCCTCATTGCGGGGCAATGGGCCAAGCATCTGGGCGCCACCGTGATCGGCACCGCCGGCTCGCCGGATAAGGTCGCGCTCGCCAAGGCCAATGGCTATGATCACGTCATCAATTACCGCACGGAGAACTTCGCCGAACGGGTGAAGGAACTGACCGGCGGGCAGGGTGTCGAGGTGGTCTATGATTCGGTCGGCAAGGACACGTTTCCCGCTTCGCTCGATGTCTTGAAGCCGCTCGGCATGTTCGTCAGCTTCGGCCAGTCCTCCGGGCCGATCCCGCCTTTCGATATCGGTATTCTCGGACAAATGCGTTCGCTCTTCGCCACCCGGCCATCGCTTTTTGCCTATATCGCCAGGCGGCAGGATCTCGAAGCCTCCGCGAAAGACCTCTTTTCCGTCATCGAAAGCGGCGCCGTGTCGGTGAAGATCAACCAGATCTATGCGCTGAAGGATGCCGCCCGGGCGCATGCTGATCTGGAAAGCCGCAAAACGACGGGAACGACGGTGCTCATTCCATAGGCGGTCAGGTCCGCTGCATCTTTGGTGTGCGAAATTCGCTTGGCATGAGCTTTTCCACTTCCCAATATTGCGGGTGCTGACATAAGATCGCCCGCAATAATGCCTTTGGGGAACTATGTCACTCACCTCCATCGACCAGCCGCTTCTGGACGTCCGCCGGATCACCAAGACATTCGGTAGTCTCGTAGCCTGTGACGCGATCGATCTCGTCATTCAGCCGGGCGAGATTCACGCGCTGCTCGGCGAAAACGGCGCGGGAAAATCCACCTTCGTGAAGATGCTGTTCGGCTCGCTGCAGCCGGTCTCGGGCGAAATCTTCTGGAAAGGCCGGCTGGTCGGCATTTCCAGCCCGGCCGTTGCGCGTTCTCTCGGCATCGGCATGGTTTTTCAGCATTTTTCGCTGTTCGATTCCTTGACCGCGGCGGAGAACATCGCCCTTTCGCTGGATAAATCCATTCCGCTGTCGGATATTGCGGCCCGGGCGCGAGAGATCGGCGAGGCCTATGGCCTGCCGCTCGATCCGGACGCGCTGGTCGGCGATCTCTCCGTCGGCGAGCGCCAGCGCATCGAGATCATCCGCTGCCTGTTGCAGGAGCCCGACCTCATCATTCTCGATGAGCCGACATCGGTGCTCACCCCGCAGGAAGCCGACCGGCTGTTCGTGACGCTGGAGCGGCTGCGTGCCGAGGGAAAGTCGATCCTCTATATCAGCCACCGGCTGGAGGAGGTGAAGCGGCTCTGCGACCGGGCGACCGTCCTGCGCCACGGTAAGGTGGTGGCGCATTGCGATCCCCGGAAGGAGACGGCCGCATCGCTTGCCCGCATGATGGTCGGCAATGACATCCAGGTCGTTCATCGCGACCCGCCGAAGGGCGGCGGGCGGGAAGCCGAGCCGCTACTCGAAATCGCGGGGTTGAGCCAGCCGCCGCGCGGGCCTTTTTCCACCGCGCTGCGCGACATGCGGCTCGCCCTGCATGGCGGCGAGATCGTCGGCATCGCCGGCGTCGCGGGCAACGGCCAGAGCGAGTTTTTCGAGGCTGTGTCGGGCGAGGTGCTGCAGATCGCGCCCGATATCATTCGCATCGCCGGCATTGCTGCCGGACGTGCGGGCATTTCAAGGCGCAGGGAATTGGGTGCGGCCTTCGTCCCCGAGGAGCGTCTGGGCCATGGCGCGGTGCCGGAACTGCCGTTGACGGACAATCTCTTCCTCTCGCGCTATGCCACTGACAAGCAGGCATTTTTGAATGGCGGCGCGCTGAAAATTCTCGCCCAGAACGCTTTGCAATCCGCGGTAAAGCGCATCGTCAAGACGATGGATGTGCGCAAGAGCGGTGAAAATCCTGATGCATCCGCCCTGTCAGGCGGGAATTTGCAGAAATTCATCATCGGGCGCGAGCTCGACCGCAAGCCCGCCGTGCTCGTGGTCAACCAGCCGACATGGGGCGTCGATGCGGGCGCTTCCGCCCATATCCGGCAGGCGCTGATCGATCTGGCGCGCAGCGGTTCCGCCGTCCTCATCATCAGCCAGGATCTGGATGAATTGCTGGAAATCTGCGACAGGATAGCGGTGATGAATCACGGCAACCTTTCCGAGGCGCTCCCTATAAGCGAGGTGACGCTGGAGAAGATCGGCCTGATGATGGGTGGTGCCGATGCAGGACGCGAGAGTGCGGGCGGGATAGCGTAATGCGTATCGAACTGGTCAAGCGGCCGCAACATTCGGTTCTCTTCAGCGCGCTTTCGCCGCTGATCGCGCTTCTCCTGACGCTGATTGCCGGTGCGATCCTTTTCGCGCTCCTGGGCAAGGATCCGCTTCACGGCCTTTACGTCTATTTCGTCGAGCCGCTTCTGGAGGTCTGGTCGCTGCACGAACTCATGGTCAAGGCGGCTCCGCTGATCCTCATCGCATCAGGCCTTTCCCTCTGCTATCTCTCCAACAATTGGAACATCGGCGCCGAGGGCCAGTTCATTGCCGGCGCCATCGCCGGCTCGATCCTGCCCGTCATGTTCCCCGATTTCCAATCCTGGGTCGTGCTGCCGCTGATGCTCCTGATGGGCATGGCCGGCGGCGCCGCCTACGCCTCCATTCCTGCCTTCCTGAAGGTCCGCTTCAACACCAACGAGATCCTGACGAGCCTGATGCTCGTCTATGTCGCGCAGCTCTTTCTCGACTGGCTGGTGCGCGGGCCCTGGCGCAATCCGGAAGGCTATAATTTTCCTGAAACGCGTCAATTCAGCGATTCCGCCATCCTGCCGGAGATATGGTCGGCGTCGGGCCGCGCCCATTGGGGCATCGTCCTGGCGCTCGTCGCCGCGCTCGCGCTGTGGTTCCTCCTGTCGCGCACCATGAAGGGCTTCGAGGTCAAGGTGCTGGGCAGCAGCCTGCGGGCAGGGCGTTTTGCCGGTTTCAGCCCCGGCCGGATGACCTTCTTCGTTTTTCTCGTTTCCGGCGCCTGTGCGGGCCTTGCCGGCATCGCGGAAGTCTCCGGCGCGATCGGCCAGCTCAGGCCTAGCATTTCGCCGGGTTACGGCTTCACGGCTATCATCGTCGCCTTTCTCGGGCGGCTCAATCCGCTTGGCATCGCCGCCGCCGGGCTCATTCTGGCCTTGTCCTATCTCGGCGGCGAGGCGGCGCAGGTGGCCATCGGCATTTCGGAAAAATCGGCCCGCGTCTTCCAGGGCATGATCCTGTTCTTCGTGCTGGCGAGCGATACCCTGATCCACTATCGCATCCGGTTCGTCTCGTCGCCCACAACGGCGGTTGCGGCCAAACCGGTTGGGGAGGGATGACCATGGAAATGACGCAGGCCATCCTCCTGACAATTGCCACCGCCGCCACGCCGCTGCTGATTGCGGCGATCGGCGAACTGGTGGTGGAGCGCTCAGGCGTCCTCAATCTCGGCGTCGAAGGCATGATGATCATGGGCGCGGTGAGCGCATTTGCCGTCGCGCAGATGACGGGCTCCGCCTGGCTCGGAATGTTCGCCGGCATTCTGGCGGGCGCGGCCTTTTCGGCTCTCTTCGGCTTCCTGACCCTGACGCTGGTCACCAATCAGGTCGCAAGCGGGCTGGCGCTCACCATTCTCGGCCTCGGCGCCTCCGCCATGATCGGCGAGAGTTTCGTCGGCCTGCCGGGTGTGCGCATGGAGGCGATCAATATTCCGTATCTGACGGAACTGCCGCTGGTCGGGCGCTTCCTGTTCGGCCAGGATCCGATTTTCTATCTCTCGATCCTGCTGGTTATAGGCGTTACCTGGTTCCTGTTCCGCACCCGGGCAGGACTGACATTGCGCGCCATCGGCGACAATCACGATTCCGCCCATGCGCTCGGCGTCCATGTGGTCCGCATCCGCTATCTTGCCGTGCTCTTCGGCGGCGCCTGCGCCGGTCTCGCGGGAGCGCAACTCTCGCTCGTCTATGTGCCGCAATGGGTCGAGAACATGACCGCCGGGCGCGGCTGGATCGCGCTGGCGCTCGTCGTCTTTGCCTCATGGCGGCCGTGGCGGGTGCTGATCGGCGCCTATCTCTTCGGCGCGGTGACGATCGGGCAGTTGCACACGCAGGCGCTCGGCTTCGGCCTGCCGTCGCAATTTCTTTCTTCGTTGCCCTATCTGGCAACGATACTGGTTCTTGTTTTAATCTCGCGCAACCGGCGCCTGACGATGATGAACACACCGACCTCGCTCGGAAAGCCATTCGTTCCGGACCGCTGAACGAGAAATGCAAGGGAACACTCCCATCATCCAGGATGGGGATTTAACAGGAGAACAGGCAATATGAAAAAGATGCTTCTGGCGCTGGCCGCTGTGGCGAGCTTCGCTTTGGGCAGCGTCGCCCATGCTCAGGAAGAGAAGCTGAAAGTCGGCTTCATCTATATCGGCCCGCCCGGCGACTTCGGCTGGACCTACCAGCATGACCAGGGCCGCAAGGCGCTTGAAAAGGCGTTGGGCGACAAGGTCGAGACGACCTATCTGGAAAACGTGCCGGAGGGATCGGATGCCGAGCGCTCGCTCGAGCGTCTGGCGCGCGCCGGCAACAAGCTGATCTTCGCGACCTCCTTCGGCTATATGGATGCCGTCATCAAAGTGGCGAAGAAGTTCCCGGACGTGAAATTCGAGCACGCCACCGGTTATAAGACCGCCGAGAACGTCTCGGTCTACAATTCCCGTTTCTATGAGGGGCGTTACGTCCAGGGCCAGATCGCGGCCAAAATGTCGAAGACGGGCGTTGCCGGCTATATCGGTTCGGTTCCCATTCCGGAGGTCGTGCAGGGCATCAACTCCTTCATGCTCGGCGCGCAGTCTGTCAATCCGGATTTCAAGGTGAAGATCATCTGGGTCAATTCCTGGTTCGATCCGGGCAAGGAAGCCGATGCCGCCAAGGCGCTGATCGACCAGGGCGTCGACATCATCACCCAGCACACCGATTCCACCGCGGCCATGCAGGTGGCGGCCGAGCGCGGCATCAAGGCCTTCGGCCAGGCTTCCGACATGATCAAATTCGGCCCCGAGACGCAGCTGACCGCCATCGTCGACAATTGGGGACCTTATTACATCGAGCGCGCCCAGGCCGTTCTCGATGGTACGTGGAAATCGCAGAACACCTTCCACGGCATGCATGAAGGCCTCGTCGTCATGGCGCCCTACACCAACATGCCCGACGATGTGAAGAAGATGGCCGAGGAAACCCAGGCTAAGATCACCTCAGGCGAGTTGAAGCCCTTCACCGGCCCGATCAAGAAGCAGGACGGCTCGGTCTGGCTGAAGGAGGGCGAAACCGCCGACGACGGAGCGATCCTCAGCATGAATTTCTACGTCGCCGGCATCGACGACAAGCTGCCGCAGTAAGGGCTGAGCGATCACGGTAAGAGAAAGGGGCGCCGGTTTTCCGGCGCCCATTTTGTTTCATCTGGAGCGGTTTTCGCTTTGATGGAATCGGGGGCTTTAAATAGCGATGGCCTTCATGTCCGATTGCCGGTGGTGTGGCTGCGTTCGGGAATGGATACTCGGGTCAAGCCCGAGGATCACGATGCAGGGATGTTTTCCGCCAATCGTCAACGTCGGAACCGGGCAAAAACCTCTCCAGTCCGTCATCCTCGGGCTTGACCCGAGGATCCATGCCTGAACTGTCCAAACGGAAACCGCCTGGCAGCTTCAGCACCATGCGAAGACACTTCATAGCGTCAATGTTTCAGACTTAAAGACGAACCGCCCTAGATATCCAATTCCTCGACGAACGCCGCGCGGTCCTGGATGAAGCGGAAGCGGGCCTCCGGCTTGGTACCCATCAGATCGTCGACTGCAGCCTTGGTTTCCGGCGCGGTTTCCTCGGCGATCTCGACCCGAAGCAGCATGCGCTTGCGCGGGTCCATCGTCGTTTCCTTCAATTGCTCGGCGCGCATCTCGCCGAGGCCCTTGAAGCGGCCGATCTCGATCTTGCCCTTGCCGGTGAACTCGGTCTTCAGTAACTCGTCCTTGTGCGCGTCGTCGCGGGCATAGGCCGTCTTGCCGCCCTGGCTGATGCGATAGAGCGGCGGCACGGCGAGATAGAGATGGCCGCCGCGGATCAGGTCGGGCATCTCCTGATAGAAGAAGGTGATGAGCAGCGAGGCGATATGCGCACCGTCCACGTCGGCGTCGGTCATGACGATGACGCGGTCATAGCGCAGATCCTCCTCGCGATATTTGGAGCGGGTGCCGCAGCCGAGCGCCTGGATCAGATCGGCGATCTGCTGATTGGCGGAGAGCTTGTCGCGCCCGGCGCTCGCCACGTTCAGGATCTTGCCGCGCAAGGGCAGCACGGCCTGGCTTGCACGGTCGCGCGCCTGCTTGGCGGAGCCGCCGGCCGAATCGCCCTCGACGATGAAGAGCTCCGCGCCCGCCGCCGCATTCTGCGTGCAATCGGCGAGCTTGCCCGGCAGGCGCAGCTTGCGCACGGCGGTCTTGCGGCTGACTTCCTTTTCCTGGCGCCGGCGCACGCGCTCCTCGGCGCGCTCGACCACCCAGTCGAGCAGCTTCGAAGCCTCCTGCGGGGAGGCGGCGAGCCAATGATCGAACGGGTCGCGAATGGCGTTCTCGACGATGCGCTGCGCTTCCGTCGTCGCCAGACGGTCCTTGGTCTGGCCGACGAATTCCGGCTCGCGGATGAAGACGGAGAGCATGCCGGCAGCCGAGATCATCACGTCGTCGGTGGTGATGATCGAGGCGCGCTTGTTGTTGGTCAGTTCCGCATAGGCCTTCAGCCCGCGCGTGATCGCAAGGCGGAAGCCCGCCTCATGCGTGCCGCCTTCGGCCGTCGGAATCGTGTTGCAGTAGGAATTGACGAAACCATCGCCGCCATGCCAGGCGATCGCCCATTCGACGGCGCCATGCCCGCCCTGCTTCTCGGTCTTGCCCGCGAAAATCTCGCGCGTGACCTGATATTCCTTGCCGAGCGAGGCCGCGAGATAATCCTTCAGCCCGCCGGGGAAATGGAAGATGGCCTTTTCCGGCGTGTCCTTCTTCGGGTCGAGCAGGGACGGATCGCAGCTCCAGCGGATTTCCACGCCGCCAAAGAGATAGGCCTTGGAACGCGCCATGCGGTAAAGCCGCGCCGGATCGAATTTGGCATTCTTGCCGAAGATGTCCGGGTCTGGATGGAAGCGCGTGCGCGTGCCGCGGCGATTGTGCACCTCGCCCAATTCCTCGATCGGCCCCAGCGGAATGCCGCGCGAGAAGCGCTGGCGATAGAGCTTGCGCCCGCGCGCCACTTCCACTTCCAGGTGATCCGAAAGCGCGTTGACGACGGAAACGCCGACGCCATGCAGGCCGCCGGAGGTTTCATAGGCCTTGCCGTCGAACTTGCCGCCGGCATGGAGCTTGGTCATGATGACTTCGAGTGTCGATTTGCCCGGCACCTGCGGATGGTTTTCGACCGGAATGCCGCGGCCATTGTCGGTGACCGTCAGGAAGCCTTCGGCATCGAGATTGACTTCGATGAAATTTGCGTGGCCGGCCACCGCCTCGTCCATCGAATTGTCGATGACCTCGGCGAAGAGGTGGTGCAGCGCCTTCTCGTCCGTGCCGCCGATATACATGCCTGGGCGCAGGCGCACCGGCTCCAGCCCTTCAAGAACACGGATGGCCGAGGCGTTGTACTCGTCATTGTCGCCGCGCAGCGGTGTAGCGCGCGGAGAAGACGGCGTTGTGACCGGCGGGACGGGCGAGGGCGTCTTGCCCGTCGTCAGCGGCACGACGACTGCCGGCTCGGCGCTTTGCTGCGCCGCCTGCCGTTCGCGTGCGTTCTCTACAACCCTCGAGAAGAGATCGTTACTGTCATCCATATGGTTGGACCGGCCCCGTTTCAGTCATTCATTCAAAAATCGAATCACCCGGATAGTGCCATGCTTCGCCGCCAAAGGCGACCAAGGTTCGCCTTCCGTTCCCATGATGCCTGATGATATCCGGGGATTGTTTTCCAATTCTTAACCACGGTTTGCGGCAAAAAGGTGAGAAGCTGCTTATTACTGGCCGATAAACCCCCATGGCGCGACCTGCGGCAATGGCGTATGGGAAACATCCTACAGTCTCTTGCCCTTTGCAGGTTCCCCGATGCAGGAAACGACGCAAGCCCCCATCATGCAGCCCCATGTCAAGGGTATGGCCGTCATGGCCAGCGCCATGCTGTTCCTGCCGCTCCTCGATGCGATCGGCAAATGGCTCGCCACCGTCGACAGCCTGCCGCCGGCGACCATCTCCTTCTCCCGCTTTTTCGTGCAGTCGCTGCTGACACTCGCCATTCTGCTCGGGATCGGCGGCGTGCATGTGCTGAAAACCCGCAATCTCGCCGGAAACCTGATCCGCGGCGCGCTGATGGGGCTGGGCAGCCTCTGCTTCTTCTCGGCGGTCAAATACATGCCGCTTGCCGACGCCATCGCCATTTTCTTCGTCGAGCCGCTGCTCCTGACGCTGCTTTCGGCGATCATCCTCAAGGAGGAAGTGGGCTGGCGGCGCCTGACGGCGGTCGTCGTCGGCTTCATCGGTACGCTGATCGTCATCCAGCCGAGCTTTGAGCTTTTCGGCTGGGTGGCGCTCCTGCCGCTCGGCACCGCGGCCTGCTTCGCGGTCTATCTGATCCTCAATCGCAAATATTCCGTCGCCGACAGTCCACTGGTCATGCAGTTCTATGCCGGCATCGGCGGGGCAGGGTTTTCGGCGCTGGTGCTTGGTGTGGGCGAGGCGTTCGGCCATGCCGACATGGGGTTCGGCCTGCCGACGGTGACGCTCTCGTGGTGGCTCTTGGTGGCAATGGGCGTGATTGCCACGATCGGTCATCTGCTGGTGGTGCAGGCTTTCCGCCTCGCACCGGCCTCGGTGCTGGCGCCTTTCCAATATTTCGAGATCGTCATGGCCGTATTTGTCGGGCTGGTCGTTTTCGACGAGTTCCCGACGCCGTCGAAATGGCTCGGCATCCTCATCATCATCGGGTCGGGCATCTATGTCTTCATGCGCGAGCGCAGCAGGAAGGCCGTGGAGGAGGCGCCGGAAGCGCTTGTCTGATGCTCTTCCGGTATCGCATGTCTTTGTTGTAGAACATTGCGCGAGGGAGGAAAAAGCCGGATGTTCAAGAAGATACTGATCGCAAACCGTGGCGAGATCGCCTGCCGGGTCATCAAGACCGCGCGCCGGATGGGAATTGCGACAGTTGCCGTCTTTTCCGATGCCGATCGCGATGCATTGCATGTGGAAATGGCCGACGAGGCCGTTCATATCGGCCCCTCCGCCGCCGCCGAGAGCTATCTCGTCGCGGAAAAGATCATCGAGGCCTGCAAGAAGACCGGCGCCGAGGCCGTGCATCCGGGCTATGGTTTCCTTTCCGAACGCGCCTCCTTTTGCGAGGTGCTGGAAAAGGAAGGGATCGTCTTCATCGGCCCGAAGCCGAAAGCCATCGTGGCGATGGGCGACAAGATCGAATCGAAGAAATTCGCCAATGCGGCTAAGGTGAACACCGTTCCGGGTTTCCTCGATGTCATCACCGATGCGGCCCATGCCGAAAAGATCGCCGGCGAGATCGGCTATCCCGTCATGATCAAGGCTTCGGCCGGCGGCGGCGGCAAGGGCATGCGGATCGCCTGGAATGCGGCCGAAGTGCGCGACGGCTTTGAGCGGGCACGTTCCGAAGCGAGGAGTTCCTTCGGCGACGATCGCGTTTTCATCGAGAAATTCATCGTCGAGCCGCGTCACATCGAAATCCAGGTTCTGGCCGACGCGCATGGTGATTGCCTTTATCTGGGTGAACGCGAATGTTCGATCCAGCGGCGCAACCAAAAGGTCGTAGAGGAGGCGCCATCGCCTTTCCTCGACGAGGCGACGCGGCGCGCCATGGGCGAGCAGGCCGTGGCATTGGCCAAGGCGGTTGATTATCAGAGCGCCGGCACGGTCGAATTCATCGTCGACAAGGACCGAAATTTTTATTTCCTGGAGATGAACACGCGGCTGCAGGTCGAGCATCCCGTGACGGAGCTCGTCACCGGCATCGATCTCGTGGAAGAGATGATCCGTGTCGCCTGCGGGGAGAAGCTCAAGCTGCGGCAGGAGGATATCAGGCTTAACGGCTGGGCGATCGAAAGCCGTCTCTACGCCGAGGACCCATACCGCAATTTCCTGCCCTCCATCGGCCGGCTGACGCGCTATCGTCCGCCCGCCGAAGGTCCCTCGGGCAAGGCGATCATCCGCAACGATACCGGCGTCGTGGAAGGCGCCGAGATATCGATGTTCTATGATCCGATGGTCGCCAAGCTCTGCACCTGGGCGCCGACGCGCATCGAGGCGATCGACGCCATGGCCGATGCGCTTGATACCTTCGTGGTCGACGGTATCGCGCATAATATCCCCTTCCTCGCCGCGCTGATGCAGCATCCGCGCTGGCGGGAAGGGCGGCTTTCGACCGGTTTCATCGCGGAGGAATTTCCCGATGGCTTCCAGCCGATCGCTCCCGACGAGGCTGATCTGAAGGTGCTTGCGGCGATCACGTTGGCGGTCGAGCTCGTGCGCAAGGAGCGCCTCGATCATTTCGCCGATCGCCTGCGCCCGCATTCCGGCCGGATAAATCCGAAATGGGAGGTCAGGATCGGCGAGCGCTACTTCCCGATCGAGCTTGCGCAGGCAACTGCCGTACCGCCCGTTACGCTTGTCCTGACCATCGGCGGCGAAAACGTTCGGCTGCAGAGCCCATGGAAACCGGGTGAAATCATCTGGCGCGGCGAGATCGACGGGCGTTCCATCAATGCGCAGGTCCGGCCGGTGCTCAATGGCGTGCGGATCGATTGGAAGGGCATGTCCGTCACCTCGCGCGCCATGTCGCCGCGCATCGCCGAGCTCGACCGGCTGATGCCGGTGAAAACGCCGCCGGATACCTCGAAAATGCTGCTTTGCCCGATGCCGGGCCTGGTGGTTTCGATCAATGTCGAGCCGGGGCAGGAGGTGAAAACGGGCGAAACGCTCGCCATCGTCGAAGCGATGAAGATGGAGAACGTGCTGCGCGCCGAGCGTGATCTGATCGTATCCGTGATCAAAGCTCAAAAGGGCGACAGCCTCGCCGTCGACGCGGTGATCATGGAATTCGAGTGATCAGTGATTCTGGGCGATAGGTCCGAAAACGCTTCCAAATGCCTTGGCTAGCGCCAGGTCGAGATCCTGCATGGTCAGCGGCAGGCCGAGATCGACGAGGCTGGTGACGCCATGCTCGGTCACGCCGCAGGGTACGATGCCGCCGAAATTGGCAAGTTCCGGCTCAACATTGATGGCGATGCCGTGGAAGCTCACCCAGCGGCGCAACCTGATGCCGATCGCCGCGATCTTGTCTTCCGCCAGCGACCCGTCAGCAAGACGCGGCTTCTCCGGCCGCGTGACCCAGACGCCGACGCGGTCCTCACGCCGCTCGCCCTTGATGTTGAATTCGGCAAGCGTCCGGATGATCCATTCTTCCAGAGCGGTAACGAAGGCGCGCACATCCTCGCGGCGGCGCTTCAGATCGAGCATCACATAGGCCACACGCTGGCCAGGGCCGTGATAGGTATATTCGCCGCCGCGCCCGGTCTGGTAGACCGGAAAGCGGTCGGGGACGAGCAGATCGCTCTCCCTGGCGCTGGTGCCGGCGGTATAAAGCGGCGGGTGCTCGACAAGCCAGACGAGCTCCGGCGCGGTTCCTTCGCGAATCGCGGCGACACGTGATTCCATGAAGGCGAGGGCGGCGGGATAGTCGGTCAGCCCCTCGGCGATGAGCCACTCCACCGGCGGCGAGGCATCAGCGGGGAGAAAGGTGGCAGGGAGAGCCGAGCGCTCCCGGCGCTGGCCCACTGGGCTTTGCAGGTCGCCTTGAAAGAAAGCAATGGGATCATCTGTCGTCATGATGATCCCATATGGACCTTTTACTGGCGGAGTTCCAGACTGGTTTTCTCTGCTTGGGGAAATGGCGCAGGCAGTTTCCTATGGCATTCAAGGCCGGAACGGTCCCGAGGTTTATCCGTGGGTAATCAACAGATCAATGGGCACGCTCGATTTCGATGAAATTTACAATGTAACGAACACCGGCTTCACGATCCGAAAGAAGATCTTCAATGGCACCACAATCACAACGTCCAATTATGGTGTCTATTGGATGGCCGTCGGCGAATCTGCATGAGCGGCATCATAAATTGCCTTCAGGACCGACGGCATTGCCGACGCACCACCGACATGGAGATTGATCGAGTTGTCGAATTGATTGCTGAATGTGAAAAAGGCGATACCGGCGATCTCATCCCGATGCCGATCGGCAAATTCGAGTGTGCGCCGCACTTCCTGAAGCATTCTCAACTCAACCAGTTTTTCTGGCTGACCTGATTCGACATTTCCGCCGGCATCGAATTCCAAAATGCCATTGGTGCTGCTTTCGCCAATCAAGATGACTTCCACGCGCGACGGCGTATCTGCGATTTCCCTTTTCAGGAGCGACAAGGTCGCCGCCGTCCTGCAGTCGAACATGGCGTCGAGCAATTTCTTGTCCGCCTCGATCGCATCAGTGCCGGCCGCCACTGGACCATTGTTAAAGAAGGAGAGATCTGACCGGAGGTCCGTTATCCTGGCGTCCTTGAAACGGCCGCAAGGCGCGTTTGGTACGTTATCGGCAAACCAGGAGAGGGCCCGGTCATATAGTCCGTCAAATAGGAGTGTCGAAGCATAAAAATCGAAGGAGACAATATCAATTCCAGCGGGAATGCCACCAGTCGTCGTCATGTTGCCAGCACTGTCATACGTGGTCAGTCTGGCTTTTCGCATGAGAGTTTCCCAAGCCTCCGCTTCAGCCGTCCCCGCGATTCTGCCCCTATAATCGTCGATCCCTTCCACATACTCGTAGGCCGCGCGCTCTACATGCCTGGCAAAGTCGGCATTGAACATCGCTGCGGCAAACGTAACGCCGATTTTCAGATCTGCGATGCCGTGCTCATGGAAGATGGAATGCGTTAGACGCGCAGCGCGCTCCAACTCCTCGCGTGAAACTCCGTTAAGATACGGCTCGTCGATGAGATAAACGCCGGCCAGTGCAGAACGATGAGCCGCGAGGATCTTCGCATATGGCTGCATGGCACTGCGGAATTCCTGATCTGGCAGAAGGTATCGGATTTTGTTGGATGTGAGCGGAGCAAAGGATTTTGCCCTGCGCTCTCCCTTCCGGGAGACATATTCGATGCTAAGACTTGCGGGATCGGCACTACGTCCGACCACGGGACCGAAATCAACAAACACCTTGGTCCCGGTGCTCTCCGCGAGGACTATGCTTCGTTTTAGCTCTGCTAGGTCGCCGGCATTGATGATAGCGAAATCGACCTTCCCGGCGAATTCTTTATGAACACCGTCGGGCGAGAAAAAGCCGATTTCAGAGGAAAGAGCGGCTGACATCAACCAGAAGGTACCCACAAGGGCTACAATTTCTCGCTTCATTTGATGCCCGCTTAAGTTTCAAATATTGTTTCGCTTTCCCGTCATTAGCTGAAAGGGTTTTCAAAGCCAATCCAAAATGGAAATTGACGAATCCGCTTAAGACGAGCAATAGGGATGGTGAATGCTTAGCATTATCTCGCTCCTCCAGAAGCGCTTTGATCGCTAAGTGGCCACCATGGAAGGCGATGACTTCTTCATTTGGTCGTCATGGCGCAGTGGGGGCGCTCATGGGTTTCTCTGCTTGTTTAGACAGGCACAGGCAGCGGGAGAGGGAGCATGTCCGATCGGGGCAGGTCGGGAGATCGGCACGCTTAAGAATTATCTCAGATAGCAATTCTCGTGTTTAAAAACGCTTAGATGCCAATCAAGCTTGTCACACAGTGTGTCATGGCCTGGGACAGTCTAAATCTTAATGTATCGACTTTGTTATGAGAAATCCACGCCTGCGCGGGATAGTTGGTGCGGTCGAGAAGACTCGAACTTCCACGGGTTGCCCCACAGCGACCTCAACGCTGCGCGTCTACCAATTCCGCCACGACCGCATCGTGGTAGGGCCGAACTCATCGGCTCGCGGCATGTAGCAAATCGATCTGGGAGAAACAAGCCCAATATCGGCTTTGAAGCGTCTTTTTTCAAAGTCGTGGAAAAGGGGATATGAGCAGCCATGTAGCCGTTGAAAAACCCGCTGCCCGACAAACTCTGGATTCATTCTCGACCGTGGTTGCAGTGGAAGGGTTGAGGCGTGGATTCCAGTGACAAGCACTGGAATGACGGCAGTATGGCCGCTGGATCCAGACATTCAACATTCCCACGTTTCCGTCCGGCGAGACGAGTGGTTACGCGAAATCATCTCCATCCTCGTCATTCCAGTGCTTATCACTGGAATCCAGGCCTCGACGATGCCGTGGCCACCACAAGAAAATATATGGGGAAACACTGTCACCACATAGAACTGTCAGGGCGCGCCGCCATTGCATTCGCGGAAAGTTAAACGTCCTAAACCAGCACCTTCTGCAGCCGCTTGATATCGTTGAGATGTTTCATCGTCTCTTCGTAGCCGATGCTGATGGCCTCGTCGGCGCGGTGGAATTCGGTCAGGCCGATATGGCCGACCGTCGGCAGAAGGGAAATATCCGGCGGGTCGCCGGCCATGCGGGCGCGCGAGATGCGATCCTGGATGATGTTGAAGGCTTCCATCATCACGCCGGTGATTCCGAGGCGCGTCTCTCGCTCCATCCGGCTGTCATTGCGGTGGCCGGGCATTTCCGCGTCGAGCAATTGCTCCTGCTGCTGGCTGACATGCTTGACCACCGCGGCACGGCCGAACTGGTCATAGTGCAGGTTGACGGCAAGGACGAGCGGCTGCTCGTTGGCCCGGCATACCGAAACCGGAACGGGGTTCACCAGCGCGCCGTCGACCAGTAGGCGGTTGCCCAGGCGCACCGGCTCGAATACGCCAGGCAGGGCATAGGATGCCCGCATCGCCGTCACCAGCGAGCCGCTGGAAAGCCATATCTCGTGGCCGGTGCGCAATTCCGTGCAGACGGCGGTGAAAGGCTTGCTCAAATCCGCGAAGGTGACGCCTTCCAGATGCTCGCGCAGGCGGCCGTCGAGCTTCATGCCACCGAAAAGGCCGCTGCCGCGCAGCGTGATGTCGAGAAGGTTGAACATGCGACGCCGTGTCAGGCCACGGGCGAATTCCTCGAGCTCGTCCAGTTTTCCCGCGAGGTAACACCCCCCCACCAGCGCTCCGATCGAGGTGCCGGCGATCATCGAGATTTCGACGCCTGCCTCGTCCAGGGCTCTCAAGACGCCGATATGCGTCCAGCCACGGGCGGCACCCCCGCCAAGCGCCAGGGCGATGGGAGTTTTCTGCTCTCTGGGCCTGTCGACCGGTTCTTCGGGCTGCTGGAGCGGGTCCTTCACCTCGCCGTTCGGCGCACCGTTTCCCGCGTCACCGTTTGCCGACGCCTGGCGATTTTTCCGCGAAACCCATTCGAGCACACCAATCACTCCTCATCAAACCGTGACGATCTTGGAAAGGATAGGTTCCAATGGTTAAATATCGCAGAAAAATGACGGGGTGTATTCTCACGGTCTTTTGATGGCCGATACAGGGCCGGAAGATCATTCGATCGCGGGATGGAACTAATCCTTGCTGAGTACGGCCCCGCCGTCTTCCAATGCAATCGTGCGATAGAAGCAGGAGCGCCGCCCGGTGTGGCAGGTCGGGCCGTCGCCCGCGACCTTCACCTTGAGCCAAAGGGCGTCCTGGTCGCAATCGGTGCGGATTTCGACGACGGTCTGGAGATTTCCTGACGTTTCGCCCTTCTTCCACAACGTCTTGCGCGAGCGCGACCAGTAATGGGCGATACCGGTCTTCAACGTGAGGCGCAGCGCTTCCTCATTCATATGGGCCACCATCAGCAGCGCGCCGTCGCCCGCATCGGTAACGACGGCCGTGATAAGGCCCGAGGCATCGAAACGGGGGGCGAAGACCATGCCTTCTTCGTTTTCGGTTTTGTCGGCGATGGGGGCTGGAAAGAGAGATGTCATGGTGCACCTGGGACTGGTTGCTTGCGGCTTTTAAACGAAAACGGCCGGGCAGGGGAGCATAATCCGTCCTGCCCGGGCCGCATGGGAAAAAGCAACGCGATCAGCCGTGTCGCACCATGGTCATGAAGCGCACCTGCTCGTTGACATCCTCCTGGTATGTCCCCTTGAAGGTGGTGGTAATGGTGGTCGATCCCTGCTTGCGGATGCCGCGCATCGCCATGCACATATGGTCGGCTTCGATCATAACGGCGACGCCGCGCGGCTGCAGGATCGTATCCATCGCATCGGCGATCTGCGCGGTGATGCTTTCCTGCGTCTGCAGGCGGCGGCCGAAAATATCCACCAGGCGCGCGATCTTGGAAAGGCCGACAACCCGGCCGGCCGGCAGATAGGCGATGTGCGCCTTGCCGATGATCGGCAGCATGTGATGCTCGCAGTGCGAGTGGAAATTGATATCCTTCACCAGGACGGGGTCGGCATAGCCGGCGACTTCCTCGAAGGTGGTGCCCAGCACCTCTTCGGGTGATTCCTCATAGCCCGAGAAAAGCTCCTTGTAGGATTTCACCACGCGCTTCGGCGTTTCCAGCAGGCCTTCGCGGTCCGGATTGTCGCCGGCCCACAATAGAAGGGTGCGCACGGCGGCTTCGGCTTCCTGTTGCGTCGGGCGGGTCGAGGCCTTCTTCCCCTGGCGCGCGGCATTCTCGCGGAGGTTCAAAATAGCGTCCATCAGTATCTCCCGTAGTCTCCTTCGGGGAGGAGACGAGTTAAACGGACAATACAACGATGCGCTTTCATGAGCGGGACGGTGTATTGATGGGCGGACAGGCCGTTTCGGCCCTCGTCCTGTTCTGCAAAGGCGTAAATAGGCGCTTCGGCCTTGGCGCTCGCAGGGTACGCATATTATATAGTTTGAAATTCATATATTCAAAGAGCACCGCAGCGACAATCTTTAGCATCTGCGCGAAGGGCGGCGAACCATGATCGATGAAATCTACAATGCGCGCATATTGGAATTTGCCGGAAACATTCCGCGGCTGGGGCGCCTCGATGCGCCGGATGCCAGCGCCACGGCCCATTCCAAGCTGTGCGGCTCGACCGTGACCGTCGATCTCAACATGCGCGACGGCGTGGTGACCGACTTCGCTCATGATGTGAAGGCCTGTGCGCTCGGCCAGGCCTCCTCCTCCGTCATGGCGCGCAACATCATCGGTGCCACGGCTGAAGAGCTGAAGGCCGTACGCGAAACAATGCTGCGGATGCTGAAGGAGAACGGCGCGCCGCCGCAGGGACGTTTCGAGGATCTGAGATTTCTCGAGCCGGTGCGTGATTACAAGGCGCGGCATGCTTCCACCATGCTGACCTTCGATGCGGTCGTCGATTGCATCGCAGCGATCGAGAAGAAGAGCGCAGCCGCGGCCTGAGCGATGTGCCAGTCCCATTCGCACGATCCGGCGGTTGCCCGCCCCCGCAAGCGCTACAGCCGCAATTTCGACGGCCCTTGGCGCAAGACGCCGGACCGCCTGTTCGGCACGGCGCTGGTGCGGCTCTATCAGCTGACCCTGTCGGGTTTCATCGGCAATTCCTGCCGCCATCTGCCGACCTGTTCGGAATATGCCTATGAGGCGATCGCCCGCCATGGGCTTTGGACCGGCGGCTGGATGGGGCTCTTCCGCATCATCCGCTGCGGCCCCGGCGGCACCCACGGGCTCGACCCAGTGCCGGAGGCGCTTGGGCCGGAATTTGCCTGGTATCTCCCGTGGCGCTATTGGCGGATTTCACGAAAATCCCACTAGAGCGGGATGCGCTCGCATTCACTCGCGCTGCCGCTCTATCTGTCTGTTTTGCCGCATTTATGCGGACGTCAGGTGATCCCACCTGACTGCAAAATGCTCTAATCCCGCCCTTTATTTCTTCGAAATGACGGAATAAAAGGCGGTTTCCGCAATAAAAGCGGCCGACAAAAATGACCACCCGCATTCGTTGGCGGGACTGGATAAGGAAAGATCTGATGTCAAATCTCGTTTCCCTTGAATTCCCCGATGGCTCCAGGCGTGAATACGACGCCGCCATGACCGGCGCCGAACTGGCCGAATCCATCTCCAAATCGCTGGCCAAGAAGGCCGTGGCCTATGCGCTCGACGGCACCGTGCGCGATCTCTCCGATCCGCTGGTGGCATCGGGCAAGGTCGAAATCCTCACCCGCGATGATCCGCGCGCGCTGGAATTGGTCCGTCACGACGCCGCCCATGTGCTGGCGGAAGCCGTGCAGGAACTCTGGCCGGGGACGCAGGTGACGATCGGCCCCGTCATCGAGAACGGCTTCTATTACGATTTCGCCAAGAACGAGCCTTTCACGCCGGAAGACCTGCCGGTGATCGAGAAGAAGATGCGCGAGATCATCGCGCGCAACAAGCCGTTCACCAAGGAAGTCTGGTCGCGCGACAAGGCCAAGCAGGTCTTTGCCGAGAAGGGCGAGATCTACAAGGTCGAATTGGTCGATGCCATCCCCGAGGACCAGGACGTCAAGATCTACCGCCAGGGCGAGTGGTTCGACCTCTGCCGCGGTCCGCATATGGCGTCCACGGGCCAGATCGGCAATTCGTTCAAGCTGATGAAGGTGGCCGGCGCCTATTGGCGGGGTGACGCCAACAATCCGATGCTGTCGCGCATCTACGGCACCGCTTTTGCCAATGACAACGATCTCAACGCCTATCTTCACATGCTGGAGGAGGCGGAGAAGCGCGATCATCGCCGCCTTGGGCGCGAGATGGACCTCTTCCATTTCCAGGAGGAAGGGCCGGGCGTCGTCTTCTGGCACTCCAAGGGCTGGCGCATGTTCCAGAACCTCGTCTCCTATATGCGCCGCCGCCTAGACGGCGCTTATGAGGAGGTGAATGCGCCGCAGGTGCTCGATTCCTCCCTCTGGCAGACCTCGGGTCACTGGGGCTGGTACAAGGAGAACATGTTCAAGGTCGAATGCGCCGACGACGAGGCGGAGGACAAGCGCATCTTCGCGTTGAAACCCATGAACTGCCCCGGCCACGTGCAGATCTTCAAGCACGGCTTGAAGTCCTACCGCGATCTGCCGATCCGGCTTGCTGAATTCGGCGCCGTCCACCGCTATGAGCCCTCGGGCGCGCTCCACGGGCTGATGCGCGTGCGCGGTTTCACGCAGGACGATGCGCATATTTTCTGCACGGAAGAGCAGCTTGCCGAGGAATGCCTCAAGATCAACGATCTGATCCTCTCCACCTATGCCGATTTCGGCTTCGAGGAGATCCAGGTCTTCTTCTCGACGCGCCCTGAGAAACGCGTCGGCTCGGATGCGCTCTGGGACCATGCGGAAGAGATCATGGGTGGCGTGCTGAAGCAGATCGCCGAACGCTCCGGCGGCCGCATCAAGACGGCGATCAATCCCGGCGACGGCGCCTTCTACGGCCCGAAATTCGACTATGTGCTGAAGGACGCCATCGGCCGCGAATGGCAGTGCGGCACGACCCAGGTCGATTTCAACCTGCCGGAACGCTTCGGCGCGTTCTACATCGACAAAGATTCGGAGAAGAAGCAGCCGGTGATGGTTCACCGCGCCATCTGCGGCTCGATGGAGCGCTTCCTCGGCATCCTTATCGAGAATTATGCCGGCCATTTCCCGCTGTGGTTCGCACCGGTCCAGGTGGTGGTTGCCACCATCACCTCGGATGCCGACGATTATGCGCAGGACGTGGTGCGCCGTCTGAAGGCGGCGGGGCTTATCGCCGAGACCGATCTTCGCAACGAGAAGATCAATTACAAGGTGCGCGAACACTCGCTCGCCAAAGTGCCGGTCATCCTCGTCTGCGGCAAGCGCGAGGCGGAAGAACGCACCGTCAACATGCGGCGGCTCGGCTCGCGCGACCAGGAATCGCTGACGCTGGACGAAGCGATCGCCCGGCTTGCCGACGAGGCGACCCCGCCCGATATCCGCCGGCGCAAAAAGGCGTTGGAGAGCGTATAAGGGAAAAGCCGCGGAAGACATTCCGCGGCTTTTTTCATGGTCTGCTACGCAGGAATATCGGCGTCACGGCTTTCATCGGAAGGCGAAACGTCGTCATTCCTTGATCATCGACTGGCTGATGATGTTGGCGAGCTTGTAGAGCCGCTGCTCGATGATCGTCGGCACTTCGCAAATATAGCTCAGCGATTGCGCCCGCTCCTCGAAAATGCGGGTTTCCCAGGTCACGCGGTCGTTGAGCTTCGTCAGCTCCGCCTGGTCGGCGTCGGTTTTCGCCCGGAGCGCATCGAGTTCTTGCGCTTCCTTGCGCAGGTCGGCCGCCATGTCGCGCTGCTTGGTGGCATAGCGCGAAATGCCCGAGATCACCTGGCCGCGCTCGGAATTGAGCCTGTCGAACAGGCCCTGAAAAACCTGCATCAGCTTGTCGTTGACCTGATCCTTGGGAAGGCTCGCGACATAGCTGGCCAGCATCTTCTGCGCGTCTTCTATCGAATTGCGCCGCGCGGCCATTTCGGTGACGAGTTCGGTTATCCTCGGATCCTTGTCCCAGTCGGCAGCGCTTTCCGGCACGGCCGGGCCCGTCCATACCTGTGCGACGGAAATCTGTGGTACCTTGCGCTGCATGCAAGGCCAGTCGGGATCGGTATTGGCTGCGGCGAAGGCTGCAGTCGGCGACGCGGCAATAAGCAGGGCCGCGAACCCGTGAAATAGAAGCGTTGAGCGTCTCAACTGTTTCCTCCCGTATCCTGTTTGCGCATGATGAGACCTCTTGACGGGTCATAGGCTAGGATTGCGCCGCCGAGAAGCACGAGCGTGAAGGCGGTGACGATGCCGAGCGATGTCCATTCGATCTGGCCATAGAAGGCGAAGCGGATCAGTTCGACCGCATAGGTGAAGGGATTGATGAGGCAGATCTTGTGAAGGAGCGGGCTCGCCTCCTGGACGCGCCAGAGCGGGTAGAGGGCGGAGGAGGCGAAATACATCGGGAAGATCACGAAATTCATGATCCCGGCAAAATTCTCGAGCTGCTTGATCATCGATGAAAGGAACATGCCGAGCGCCCCGAGCATCAGTCCGGCAAGAAACAGCGCCGGCAGGATGAGGAGATAGCCGATGAGCGGCGCCTTGACGTCCCAGAACCAGGCGATGGCGAGGAACACATAGACCTGGATGATGGAAACCGCCACGCCGGCGAGCAGCTTCGACACCAGCAGGAACCAGCGCGGGAAGGGGCTGACGAGCAATGTGCGCATATTGCCCATCTCGCGGTCATAGACCATGGAAAGCGACGACTGCATGCCGCTGAAGAGCAGGATCATGCCGCAGAGGCCCGGCGTGATGTAGACCTCGTAGAGCACATAGGTTTGGTAGGGCGGAATGATGGAAACGCCCAGCACCTGCCGGAAACCGGCGGCGAAAATGAAGAGCCAGAGCAGGGGACGCACCAGCGACGAGATGAAGCGCTCCCGCTGGTTGAGATAGCGCAGGCCCTCGCGGATCAGGATGCCCTTCAGGCAGATCAGATATTGGGTGAAGCGGAAACCGGCGCGTTCCGCCGACGCTGCACGGGGCGCCGGATGGGTCATGTCTGTCATGGCAGGCACTCCGGCGGCGGCGGTGGTGGCGTGCCGGTCAGGCGGGCGAAGGCGTCGCTGATCGTCTCGGCGTGCGTTGCCGCGATCACATCCTCGACGCCGCCATTGGCCATCAGCTTGCCCTTGTCGAGAATGATCACCTGGTCGGCGTCATTCACCTCGTCGATGAGATGCGTGGCCCAGAGCACGCTGATGCCTTCCTCCTCGACGAGCTTGCGGATATCGGCGAGGATGGTCGCGCGGGATTTCACATCAAGGCCCACTGTTGCCTCGTCGAGCAGCAGGAGCGAGGGGCGGTGCAGGAGGGCGCGGACGATCTCCACGCGCCGCATCTGCCCGCCCGAGAGGCTGCGCGCCTTGTCGTTCAGCCGGTCAGCCATATCGATCGATTGCAACAGGCTTTCGATCCGCTGGCGCGTCTCGCGCCGGCCGATACCGTGGAGAGCGGCGTGATAGGAGAGGTTCTGGCGCACGGTGAGATCAAGGTCGAGAGTGCGCGCCTGAAAGACGATGCCGAGGCGGCGCAGCGCATCGCCCGGCCTGCGGCCGATATCATGGCCGAAGATGCGTATCTGGCCGCCGCGGGTCGCGAAGAGGTGGCTGATCAGCGAAAACAGCGTCGTCTTGCCCGCGCCGTTGAGGCCAAGCAGCACCGCGAACCGCCCCGGCTGAATGGAAAAGGAAACGCCGTCGAGCGCCTTTCGCAAACCATAGGAATGGCTCACCGAGATCAGTTCCAGCGCCGGAACCGGCGGCGTCTCCTGCCGCATCTTGATGTTGCGTCCAACGTTGAGGTTCATCGGCTTACCTCCCGGGCGGATAGCGCGAACTATAATGCTGGCCGCCATCCGCCCATTTTCGTGCCATGCCGGGGTGGCTATTTGATGATGATCTTGCCCGACATTCCCTTGTCTGCAAGGTCCGGCACCGACCAGGTGTATTCACCGGGTCTGACGGTGGTGAACTGCACATTGATCGTGCCTTCGGAATCGAATTCCAGCCAGGCCGGCGCGCCGTTCATGTGCACTTCCAGATCATTGATGACGATCTGGTTCATCCAGACATTGCGGAAGAGATCGGTGACGAATTTATACTCGAGTCCGGCGGCGGAGGTGATCTTCCAGCGATAGCCCTGGCCTGCTATCAGCTCGAAATCCTTCCGGTTGACGGCAAAATTGTCGTCCTTCGACCCGAGGATCAGTTCGGGAACATTTTGGCTGGAACGGGTGATCTTCGGCTTCGCCTGCGCCTCGGCCTTCGGCGCATCATCATCGTCGTCATCGGCCTGCGCCAGGGCAGGCGAGGCGATGGCAACCCCGATGAGCGCGGCAAGGGCGATAAGGCTGAATTTCGGCATGATGTCCTCCCAGATTGCCAAAAATATCGGTACAGGGGTATTCAGTTCGGCGCTACCACGACGCCCCAGGGCATGGCCCCGACCGTCACCGATTTCACCGGCTCGTCCGTTTCTGTATCGATGAAGGTAATGTCGTTTGATAAACCGTTGGTGCTGATGATGAATTTTCCATCGGGCGTGAAGGCGAGCTGCCAGACCCTCTGGCCGACGAGGATGTATTTCTCGACCTCATAGGTGTCCGCGTTCACCACCGCGACGCGATTGGCAGGGCCGAGCGCAACGTAGGCCTTCTTGCCGTCGGCCGAGATGCGCACGCCGACGGGCTGGATCGCCTCCGATCGCAATCCCTGGATTTCGAAATCGATCTTGTGCTTCACCGCGCGCGTCTTGTTGTCGATGACAGAGACGGTGCCGCCGATCTCGGCCGAAACCCAGACTTCCGAGCCATCCGGCTTGAACTCGGCGAAGCGCGGGCGCGAATCCACCAGCACATTGTCGGTGATCTCATGCGTCGACGTATCGATGAAATGCGCCATGTTGGTCGTTTCGGAGGTATTGACCATGGTCTTGCCGTCGGGGCTGATCCCCATGCCCTCCGGCTCGACGCCGACGGGAATTTCCGCGAGCACGCTCTTCTTCTCGACATCGATGGCGGTGACGAGGTTGTCGTCCTCATTGGCGACATAGAGCGTCTTGCCGTCAGGCGATAAAACAAAGAGCTCGGGATCGGGACCGGACGGCAGCGTGCCGACGATCTCGTGTGTCGCCGTATCGATGATTTCGACGGTGTCGTCGTCGCTGGCGCAGAGATAAAGGAATTTCCCGTCATGGGAGATGGTGATGCCGCGCGGCCGCTGACCGACATCGATCGTCTTGACCACCTCCATCGTGGCGGAATCGACGATGGTGACCGTGTTATCCTTTTCGTTCGAGACATAGACCATGTTGGCCCAGGCGGCTTGTGCAACAAATTGCAGTGCCGCCGTCATCGCGAGCATGCGCATGTGGCTGTGCATTCGCATTCATGTCCTCCCAATATTCAGTATCTACAACTTACACTTGCTCTCCGGCCTGTCGATGCCCAGCGTGTCGAGTTCGCTATATTGATGCAGAAAGCCCTCTTGCGGCGAAGTAGAGACGACGCCGTGTCCGTCTCCGAGCAGGATCGGCTGGCGCAATTGCCAGTTCCAGTTGCGAAAGGTGACTTTCTGGCCCTTGAAAGCGGCGAGCGAGAAATCGTCCGCCTTGATGAATGCTTCGATTTTCGCTGCGTCGTTGCTGTTGGTGCGCGTTGCCGCCTCGCCGAGGATGCGCACGGCCGTCCAGGCCTGCATGTCCTTGGAAAGCATCCGGCGTTTGGTGGCCTTGAAGAAGCGGTTCTGGATTTGCGATCCGCCCCATTGTTCGCTCGCCGGATGCCAGCTTGAGGCCACGAGGCCGGCGGTGCCGGCCACGGGACGCGGCGTCCAGGTGCGATAGGGCACATAGCTGCCGAACACCTCGCTCTCGTCCGCGACGATGACGACGTCATGTTCCGGCAGGTTCTGGGTGAAGACCGGCATCTGTTTCTGCACCTGGATGACGCCGGTATCGGTGCGCCGCGCCGTGCCGCGATCCTCGTAAAGCCGCTCCTCGACGATATTAGCGCCGAAGCGCTTGGCGGCGCGGCGGATCGCGTCCGCATAAAGCTGGTCGCGCTCATGCGAGCCGTAGAGCAGCACCCATTTGCGCCATTGCTTCCAGACCAGATATTGGGCGAGCCCGTCGGCCAGCATGCTGCGGGTCGGCGCGATGTGGAAGACATTGGGGCGGCAGTCTTCTTCGCGCAGGCTGTCATCCGTGGCACCGACATTGAAGAGCAGCACACCATTGTCCCGCGCAAGATCGGCAATCGACATCAGCTGCTTCGCCGAGATATCGGTCAGGACAAAGCGGTCGCCCCGCGCCATCACCTCCTTGAAGGCGGGAACGACATCGGCATCGAACTTCGTCTCCTTGACGTCGAGCGTAAAGCTCTGACCGAGGAATCGCCCCGTTGTGTTGTTGTCGTTGATGGCGACATCAGCGCCCGCCACGCCTTCGTCGCGCGGCGGAATATCGAGCACCGACAGGGCTAGTTGCGGCTCATAGGCGCGCAAATAGCCGATCCTGATGTCGACGGCGGGCTTTCCGGCCTTTTCTGTCGAAGATTGCTGGGCCTGAACTCCGGGTGCGTTGACGCAGAGGAAAAAAAGGCCGAATAAAAACACAAGAGTGTTTGGCACCGCGCTCTTCATGATCATACCATACAGACTTGCCGTCACCGATGCGGTGGCGGTTGCATTCAGATCAAAGGTGCCCACAATGGTTTTAAACGACCCGGCTACAATCTCAAGTCATAAGCTCATCTTTTCCCGGGGTGGGTGCCGGGAGAGCCTGTCATGACGAAAATGCTGGCAAGCGTTCGCGACGTCAGGGAAGCGGAAATCGTCCTGAAGGGTGGGGCCGATATCATCGACCTGAAGGATCCCGGCAACGGGGCGCTCGGCGCCGTGGCGCCGGAAACGATCAGGCAAGTGGTTGGTTTCGTTGCCGGTGCAAGGCCCGTGAGCGCCGCCTGTGGCGACCTGCCCATGGAGCCGGAGACCATTCGGCGGCAGGCCGAGGCGATTGCCGAAACGGGCGTCGACTATATCAAGATCGGTTTCTTCCCCTCCGATCGCTCGGGCGAGTGCATCGAGGCACTGGCCGGGCTTGCCGAACACAAGAAATTGATCGGCGTTCTCTTTGCCGACCATGCCTATCCCGATGATCTGCAGGCGGCCTTCGCCGCGGCCCGATTTCACGGTGTCATGATCGACACCGCGGACAAATCGCGTGGGCGGCTCCTCAACCATATGAGCCCCGACCGGATCGGCAATTTCATCAGGGCCGCGCATGACCAGAAGCTTACATCAGGCGTTGCGGGCTCACTGGAGGCGCCGGATATCCCTCGATTGCTGGTTTTTTCCCCTGATTTCCTCGGATTTCGCGGCGCATTGTGCGAAAACCAGAAGCGAAATGCTGAAATCGACGAGGCGGCGACGGCCGGAATCAGGGCGCTTATCCCTGAGGAGGAAGCGCCTGCGGCGGATGCCACGCGCGTCGATTACAAGCTCCTGGCGGCGAGGGGGTATTTCCCCAATCCGGAAGATTCCAAGCTCGGCACCGACAAGATCTTCGTGCGCGACTTCGTCCTGCCGGTCGAGATCGGCGCCTATAGTTTCGAGCATGGCAAGGCGCAGAAGGTGCGTTTCGACGTCACCGCCGATGTCCTGCGCGTGACGCCCAATCCCGAGGACATGCGCCACGTCGTCTCCTATGATCTCATCATGGACGGGATCAGGGCCATCGTCGCGCGCGGCCATATCGATCTCGCCGAGACGTTGGCGGAGCAGGTGGCCGCCTTCATCCTGGAACATCCCCGCGTGACGCGTGTCGTGGTGCGCGCCGAAAAGCTGGAGCTGGGGCCGGGCGGCGTCGGCGTCGAGATCGAGCGCAAGCGTGAGACGCAGAACGCATCGAAACCGCGCGGTTCCGCAAATCCCGAAACAACCCATGCCCATGGAGGCAGAAAAGGCGTGCACTCATGAAGGCCGCGGTCGTGAAGCTGGGAGGAAGCACGGCTGGACATGAAGAATTGCAACGGTGGATCGAAGTCCTTGCGACGGCGCGGTTTCCGCTGGTTATCGTGCCGGGCGGCGGACCCTTTGCCGATCAGGTGCGCGCCTTGCAAGGCCCTCTGGCCTATTCGGATGATGCCGCCCACGACATGGCGATCCTCGCCATGGATCAGTTCGGCCTCGTCATCGCCGAACGTCACCAGCGGCTGCGCCCGTGCCGTTCCTGGCCGGCGATCCGGCAGACGCTGGAGACGGGCGGCATTCCCGTCTGGCTGCCATCTCAGATGACATGGGATGCGCCTGACATTCCGAAATCGTGGGATGTCACCTCGGATTCGCTGGCCGCCTGGTTCTGCCGGCAATGGGGCGCGAAGCGGCTGCTTCTGATCAAGCAGACCAACACGGCCCTGCAGCACAAGGGGCTCGCCGGTCTTGTTCAGGCCGGCATCGTCGACCCGCTGCTGCCGGAGATGCTGGCGTCGGGTGTTTCACTGCACATTGCAGGACCAAGGACGCTTGGAAGCGCCGAACAGGATTTACCGCTAGTGGATATTCCTGGGGCGATCATATCCCGCGAAACGGCCGATGAAGGGATGCTTCAGGAATGATGAAATTGCAGACGCCGCGCTGGGCATGGGTGCTGACCGGCTCGGGCCATTTCTTTGTCGAAAGCTTCGAACTGATCCGCACGCTCAAGCATTGTGACATATTCGTCTCGAAAGCGGCCAATGAAGTGCTCCGCATGTACAGGCTGAAGCTCGATTTTCCCGATACCATGCGCGTTCTGCACGACAAGACCGCGAGCGCGGTGCCGGTCGGCGGCTTCTATCACGGCGTCTACCACACGGTGGTCATTGCCCCCGCGACATCGAACACGGTGGCCAAATGCGTGGTCGGCATCTCCGATACGCTTGCCACCAATGTCTATGCCCAGGCGGGCAAATGCCGCGTGCCTGCAATCGTCTTTGCCTGTGATACGGCACCGGAGCTCTTAACCATGGCACCCAGCGGGCTGGTCAAGGTCTATCCCCGGCCGATCGACCTCCAGAATACGGCGCGGCTAAAGGAATTCGAGCGGACCCACGTCGTGGAATCGCTGGCGGAGTTGCAGGAAGCGGTCGAACGGCGGAAGAAGGAACTGGCTGATAATGGCTGAACGGCTCCTCTTCCTGACAGGGCATCTCGCTTATGCAAGGCTGCAGCGGGTCCTCGCCGATCTCGGGCCGACATCCTTTTCGCACGAGATTGTCGATATCGGCGTGAAGGTCGCAGCCCTGATGACGGAGGAGATCATCGTCCGCCGCCTGAAGCAGCCCGTCGCTGCCGACCGGGTCGTGCTTCCAGGACGTTTCAAGGGCAATCTCGAACGCCTGAGCGGTTTTTTCGGCGTGCCGTTCGAGCGAGGCCCGGACGAACTGGCCGACCTGCCTGCTTATCTCGGGCGGCAGGGCAAGCCCGTTGACCTGTCACAGCATGAGATACGCATCTTCGCGGAAATCGTCGATGCTTCGATGATGAGCATCGACGCAATCGTCGGGCAGGCAGCGGGGCTTGCCTCCGCCGGCGCTGACGTGATCGATCTCGGCTGCCTGCCGGAGACGCCGTTCTCCCATCTGGCCGATGCCGTCAAGGCGCTGAAGGCGCACGGCCTGGCTGTCAGCGTCGATTCCGCCAATGTCGAAGAACTCGAAACCGGCGCCAGGGCAGGGGCGGATTATCTCCTGAGCCTCACCGAAGAAACAATCGGCCTTGCCACCAGGTACAGCGCAATTCCGGTGCTGATTCCAGCCAATCCGGGCGACCTCGGTTCGCTGGGCCGTGCCATCGATGCGGCGCAGGCGGCAGGGATATCGTTCATCGTGGACCCGGTTCTCGATCCCATTCATTTCGGCTTTGCCGCTTCGCTCGGCCGCTTCCTGGAGGCCCGCCGCCGCTGGCCGGAGGTCGAGATGATGATGGGCACGGGCAATCTGACCGAACTGACGGATGCCGACACATCGGGGATAACCGCCGTCCTCGCCGGCATCTGCTCCGAACTCATGATCCGCAATGTGCTGGTGGTCAATGTCAGCCCGCATACGGTGCGCACTGTCGAGGAGCATGACATCGCCCGCCGCATCATGTTCGCGGCCAAGCGGGATCATGCGTTGCCGCGCGGCTATGATGCCGGGCTCCTGCAGGTGCATGACCGCAAGCCATATCCGAACAGCAAGGAAGATATCGACGCCTTGGCGCAAGCGGTGCGTGACGCCAATTACCGCATCATGACCGCGCCCGACGGCATCCACATCTTCAACCGTAACAGCCACCGGGTGGCGCATGACGCCTTCGAGCTTTTTCCCGGACTCGATGTCGAGAATGACGGCGCGCATGCCTTCTATCTCGGGGCCGAGCTGACCAAGGCCGAACTCGCCTGGAAGCTGGGCAAACGCTATATTCAGGATGAGCCGCTCTCCTGGGGCGTGGCCGCGCCGCGGCCGGAGGAAGACCGGATGCGGCTTGCCAAGGCCGGGCATACGCTACGCGCGAAGAAGGATGTGCCGTGAGCTATATCAGGGAAACCATCGTGACGACGGTCGATGCCGATGGCCTCGTGCATATCGCACCGCTCGGCATTATCCAGGAGGGGGAGGGCTGGGTCGTCGCGCCGTTTCGCCCTTCGAAGACGCTGGATAATCTCGCCGCCGTTCCCTATGCCGTCGCCAATTATACGGACGACATGCTCGTCTTCGCCGGCTGCTTGACCGGGCGAAAGGCCTGGCCGGTGGTGCCGGTCGAGGGCTCTCCCGTCCCGCGCCTCCAATCGGCCTTGAGCCATTCCGTCCTGAAGGTGGTGTCCGTCGCGGATGATGGTTTGCGTCCGCGCTTTTTCTGCAAGATCGTGTCGGAGGAGATGCACGCGCCGTTTACCGGCATGAACCGGGCCAAGGCGGCCGTTCTGGAGCTGGCGATATTGGTTAGCCGGCTGCACATGCTGCCTCAGGAGAAAATCGACGCGGAGCTCGCCTATCTCAGCATCGCCATGGAAAAGACGGCCGGACCGGACGAGCGCCTCGCCTGGTCCTGGCTGATGCAGCGCGTTGAGGATCACCGCGATGCCGCTGATATGAAAGGAAAATCCGTATAGCGTGTCTTATGCTTTGCGGATCGCCTGAACCAGTTCTGGACCGTTGTTCGTTGTGGAAATGTTGAGGCATCCGCGACGGTGAAACAAAGTACTTCTCGTCTTTCAAGACATGAACCGCGCTAGGCGAGATGCTTCGCCCCAAGCAGCGCCACGGCCGTTGCCGGGGCGGCCTTGCTCGCATCGTCCCTGGCGTCATCGCGCGCCGGAATGAGCGCGCCGAAATCCACGTAGGGTCGGTCGAGACGCTCGGCGAGGCGCTTGATCTGCGGCCGGCCAATGCCGGCGCCGACGACCGGCGCCTTCGGGTCGGATGAGAGCAGCGTCGCCACGCGGAAAGCGCCGTCATGGATCATGCGCAGCTGGTGCTCTGCGAACCAGCGGGCGATGTCGATCCATTCCCGTTCATCGAGGTCACCGCTGTCGCGTCCCACCATGCGCGCGATCCGCTCGATCGAGCCGGCAAAAGTCTTCGGTCCATGATCCGCCGCCTTGTAATGATCGTCGGCCTCGTCGAGCGTGCCAAGAATGCGGCCAAGGTCGGCGGTATTGGCGAAATACTCGTTCATCAAGGGCGTCATGCGGCCGCGCACCGGAACGAACGCGGCGATGCCGATCAGCGCGCTGCGCGCAAAGCCGGTATAAACAAGCTCGCCGGTCAGCAGGCGTTCGGCATCGGAGTAGCCCTGATGGATGACGGCTCCGTCCTTCATGGCCAGGATGTCGGTCGTGGTCGAGCCCATGTCGACAAAGATGCCGTTGCCGACCAGCCCGGCGCTGAGCGATGCTGTGGCATGCCAGTTGGCCGACGCGATATCGCCGCCAAGCCGGCGTGCGGCGGCAAGGTCCACCAGCCCCGAGCGTCCGGCATAGATCAGCGTGCCGTCGGTGCCGAACTCCTCCTCGATGATGTCGAGAAGGGTGGCGACCCCGACATCGCGCGAGGGGAAGGCGTCGGAAAGCTCGCCCGTCATGGTGAAGACATTGCCGCCGCCTTCGGCGCGCAAGGGGGCGAGGCCTTTCAGCGCCTCCTTCAGCCGGTCGGTGCCAAGCCACATCGGCGTCATCATCGTGCGCGCCATGACGATCTCGCCGTCCAGGCACCGCGCCATCTTCAGATGCGCACCGCCGATGTCCCAGCCCGTGACGAGGGTCTTTCCTTCAGTTCCGTTTCGGGCTTTCATGGCAGGCATTGTCCTCCAACATCAGCTTTACCCGTGCTTATCATTCCCGTTCTCGACATCAAAGGCGGTCTTGTCGTGCGTGCCCGCAAGGGTGAACGCGCCAGCTACCGCCCGATTGAAACGCCGCTCAGCCCAATGGCCGAAATCGCCGATGTCGTAGCCGGATTGCGGACGATTTTTCCGTTTCCCGCCTGCTACGCCGCCGATCTCGACCGGATCGAGGGGCGGGCGGAAGAAACCGGCCAATTCGGCCATTTGACGCCTTTACTCGCGCAATCTTTCGTGTGGCTCGACGCCGGCTTCTGCCGGCGGAGCGATCTTGAGGCAGCCCTGGCACAGAAAGGCATCGTGCCGGTTCTGGGCTCGGAATCGCAGTCCGATACGGAACTGCTCCAGGCGTTTCACGCCTCTTCGCAACTTGCCCTGTCGCTGGATTTCCGCGATGACGAATTTCTCGGCCACCCGGCCATTCTCGCCGACGAGGCGCTGTGGCCTTCGCGGGTAATTGTCATGACGCTCGCGAGGGTGGGGGCGGGAAAAGGGCCTGATTTCGCGCGGCTGGAAACGATCAGGAAGCGTGCCGGGAACCGCGCGGTGATCGCCGCCGGCGGCGTCCGCAACGCCCGTGATCTGCAACAACTGGAGGAGATGGGCATAGCCGGCGCACTGGTGGCGACCGCCCTGCATGACGGAACGCTTACGCCAGAGATGGTTGCGGATTTCATGGGAAGAGCGGATCGGGGAATCGCTCAGAGCGTTTCAACCGATCCGCGGAAATCACAACCCTGAAAGCCGCCGATCTCAGATAGTTTTCCCAAGACGCCCGGCGAGGTCCTGGATGAACTGCCAGGCGACGCGGCCGGAGCGATTGCCGCGGGTGGTCGCCCATTCCAGCGCCTCGGCATGAAGTTTCGGCTCGGCATAGTCGAGGCCGAAATATTGCGCATAGCCATCGACCATCGCCAGATAATCGTCCTGGCTGCATTTGTGGAAGCCGAGCCAGAGGCCGAAACGGTCGGAAAGAGAGACCTTCTCCTCCACCGCTTCCGACGGGTTGATGGCGGTCGAGCGCTCGTTCTCGATCATGTCGCGCGGCAGGAGATGGCGGCGGTTCGACGTGGCATAGAAGATGACGTTGTCAGGCCGGCCTTCCACGCCGCCTTCGAGCGCCGCCTTCAGTGACTTGTAGGAGGTGTCGTCATGGTCGAAGGAGAGATCGTCGCAGAACAGGATGAAGCGATAATCGGCGTCCTTGATGCTTGCCATCAGGGCAGGGAGGGAGTTGATGTCCTCACGGTGAATCTCGACCAGCTTGAGCGGCGGCCGGTTCGGCTTCTCGGCGTTGACGGCGGCCTGGACGGCTTTCACCAGCGAGGATTTGCCCATGCCGCGCGCGCCCCAGAGGAGCACATTATTGGCCGGCAGGCCATCGGCGAAACGGCGTGTGTTGTCGAGGAGGATGTCGCGGACATTGTCGACGCCCTGGATAAGCGAAATGTCGACGCGGTTGACCCGGGTGACGGGATCGAGCGTCAGGTGGTTGGGATCCCAGACGAAGCAGTCGGCAGCCTTCAGATCGGCAGGCCTGGCCGCCGGCGGCGCGATGCGCTCCAGGACGGCGATTAACCGGTCCAGCTTCTGCGACAGCATATCTTCAGTCGTCATCTCAATGCCCTGTGTCTTGTTTTCTGATTTCCTTGGGGCGGATGGCTTATCACGCGGGTGGGGAGGCGAAAAGTGTGCGGCAGTTTTTTGGCCGGTTGCTTTTGAGGCGATAACCATTGTATTGCGCTGGATTAATTACGGTTGCACGATGAATTTCCACGAGGAGTTTTCACATGTTGGTTACCCCGGCTTTCGCTCAGGCCCCCGGCGGCACCCCGTTCGGCCCGGATGTGCTGATGAGCATCCTGCCCTTCATCCTGATCTTCGTGATCATGTATTTCCTCATCATCCGTCCCCAGCGCACACAGATGAAGAAGCGCGAGGAGATGCTGAAGGCGATCCGCCGCGGCGACACCATCGTGGCCGGCGGTCTGGTCGCCAAGGTGACGAAGGTGGTCGACGACAATGAGCTCGAGGCCGAGATCGCCGACGGCGTCAAGGTGCGCGTGCTGCGCGGACTGGTGACCGATGTGCGGGTGAAGGGCGAGCCCGTCGCCGACAACAAGAAGTAACCCTCGGGTTTTCTTCTCCCTGAATGGCGCATGCCGCATCCAGGCGGGGGTGATCTGACCGCGGCATGGCAGAACTGATTGGCCCCTGATGCTCCATTTCTCGCGCTGGAAGTCGGTTCTCATCTGGTTGATCGTGGCGGCGGGGGTGCTTCTGGCGCTCCCCAGCCTGTTCTCGCCAAAGCAGCTCGCCGCCCTGCCGGACTGGCTGCCGAAGCGGCAGATGGCGCTGGGGCTCGACCTGGCGGGCGGCTCGCGGCTGCTCCTGCAATTGCCGTCCGAGGATGCCGCCAAGACCGATGCCGCGATTTCGGTGATGAAGCGGCGCCTGGCCGAGCTCGGCTATGACAATCCGTTGGTCGAGAAGCAGGGCAGGCGGTCGATCAGGGTTGAGGTGCCGGGCCTTTACGATGCCCAGCTCCTCAAGGATATCCTCAGCGTCGAGGGCAATCTCTCCTTTCATCTCGTCGACCAGTCGATGCCGGTGAATGAGGCGATTGCCGGAACGCCGCCGGCGGGCTCGAAAGTCGTCTATTCCGCCGATGATCCTCCCGTCGGCTATCTCGTGCGCACGGATGCGATCGTTTCCAGCAAGAATATCATTGATGCCGAAGCGGGAGTTGCCACCGGCACGCAGGATGCCGTCGTCACGATAAGGCTCGATGCCGCCGGCAAGCAGCGCCTGGCGCAAGCGACGGCAGCCAATATCGGCAAGCCGCTGGCCCTGCTGATCGATGATCAGGTGCTTTCGGCACCGGTCATCCGGGATCCGATAGACGGAGGGGAATTGCAGATCGCAGGCGCGTTCGATCTGCAGGGCGCGAGCAATCTTGCCGTGGTGCTGCGGGCCGGCGCGCTTCCAGCCTCGGTCACGGTCCTCGAAGAGCGCACCATCGGCTCTGCCCTCGGCGAGAACCAGGCCAGCACCGGCCGGATCGCCATCGTCATCGCGGCGCTGCTCGTCGCCGTGTTCATGGTGCTCTCCTACGGCCTTCTCGGGCTCGTTGCTGATATCGCGCTTGTCGTCAATGTCGCGCTGATCGTGGCGGCGCTGTCGCTCATCGGCGCGCCGCTCGGCCTTGCCGGCATTGCCGGCATTGTGCTGACCATCGGCATGGCGGTCGATTCCAGCATATTGATCTATGAGCGCATCCGCGAGGACAGCCGCAACGGTGCCCCGGTGGTGCAGGCGATCTCATCCGGTTTCTCGCGCGCCATCGGCACCATTGTCGATGCCAATCTCACAACGTTGATCGCCGCGCTGGTGCTTTTCCTCCTTGGCAGCGGCGCCGTGCGGGGCTTTGCCTTGACGGTCGCGATCGGCATCGCCACGACGCTTTTCACCACATTCACCTTCACCCGCCTGATGGTTTCGGAATGGATCCGGGCGACAAGGCCGACGCGGGTTCCAGGTCGCTTCCTGAGGCTCGTGCCGTCGCGCACCAGCATTCCCTTCATGCGGCTGCGTCGTGTGACGCTCGGCGTCTCGGCGCTGGCATGTGCCGCGGTGATCGCGCTTTTCGCTCTTTTCGGCATGAATTACGGCATCGATTTCCGCGGAGGGACGCTGATCGAGTTGCAGGCCCGGCAGGGCGATGCTGACATTCCCGATATCGAAAGCCGGCTGGCGGAGCTCAATATCGGCGATTTCAAGGTCGAGCCCCTCACCCCCCGCTCGGTGCTGATCACCGTCAGCAGCCAGGAAGGCGGCGAGGATGCCGAGCAGACGGTTGCCGTCAAGCTGCGGGGCGAGCTGGAAGACGAATACAGTTTCCAGCGCGTCGACGTGGTCGGGCCAACGGTCTCATCGCAATTGTCGCGGGCGGGGACGCTCGCCATCGTCCTGTCGCTGCTTGCGATCTTCGCCTATGTCTGGCTGCGCTTCCAATGGCAGTTTGCGCTGGGCGCGGTGCTGGCGACGATCCACGATGTCATTCTCCTCGGCGGCGTCTTCATCCTGTTCGGCCTCGAATTCAATTTGTGGAGCGTTGCCGCGATCCTGATCGTGATCGGTTATTCGCTAAACGATACGGTCGTCATCTATGACCGCGTGCGTGATAATCTGAGGCAGAACAATGCGGTGTCGCGGACCACGCTCGTTGATGCCTCGATCAACCAGACACTGTCGCGCACAGTCCTCACCTCGCTCGTAACGCTTTTGGCGCTGGTCGCGCTCTATGTCTTCGGCAGCGCCGACATGCGATCGCTGGCATTGACCCTCGGCATCGGCATTGTCGTTGCGACCTACTCGTCTATCTTCATTGCAGGGCCGCTTCTGGTCGTCCTCGGCATGAAGACGCGTGGCGGACCGAAGAGCGCTGCAGTGCAACCAGCCGCGAAAGCCTGACCCATGGCCAGAGGCATTGAAATCCGCAATGCGCATTTCCCCGGCCGCGCGCCTATCGACGCCTATGGCAATGGCGGCTTCCGTTTTGCGGAGATGTCGCATCGTGGCTCCATTCTCTGCCTGCCGTCCGGCATCTATGGTTGGGAGCCAAAGGCGCCGCCTCTGCCGACACTCGAGGATATCGGCCGGATCATCGAGGAAGCGGACCAGATCGAAATCCTGCTGGTGGGAACCGGCACCGAACTGCGCCGGCTGCCGGAAAACCTGCGCGCCGTTCTGCGCCAGCACCGCATCTCCGCCGATCCGATGAGCACGGGGGCGGCGGTGCGCACCTACAACGTGCTGCTCGCCGAAGACAGGGCCGTCGCTGCCGCCCTGATCGCTGTCGATTGACAGGCTCGCGATGGACGCCAACGAAACCCATTGCATGGACTTCCTGCGCGATGCGGATCGTGACCGCTATCTCTCCGTGCTCTATGCACCGGAGGAGAAGCGGGGCGGGCTCGCTGCGCTTTATGCCTTTAATGCCGAGGTCGCGCGCATCCGCGACCTGGTGCACGATCCGCTGCCCGGCGAGGTGCGGCTGCAATGGTGGCGCGATCTCATAAACGGCACCGAGCATGGCGCGGTGGCGAGCCATCCCATCGCCGCGGCGCTCCTGAAGACGATCGATCAATATCGCCTGCCGCGCGCGGCATTCGACAATTATTGCGAAGCCAGGATCTTCGATCTGTATGACGATCCGATGCCGAGCCGCAACGATCTGGAGGGCTATTGCGGCGAGACCGCATCGGCCCTGATCCAGCTTGCGAGCCTCGTTCTGGACGGCGAAGCCGCGCGGCGTTTTGCCGAGCTGGCAGGCCATGCGGGCGTCGCCCAGGGCGTCACCGGCATTGTGCGGCTGCTGCCGCTGCATCGCCGGCGAGGACAGGTCTTCGTGCCGGCCGACCTCCTGAAAGCTGTCGGCGCGAGCCGGGAGGTGCTGCTGGCGGGCACCGACAAGGATGCGCTCGGCCGCGTCGTCGCGGCAATGGCCGCGCTGGCGCAGGATCATCTCGCCGCTTTCAATAAGGCGAAGGGAACGCTGCCGGCCACGCTCAAGCCGGCCTATCTGCCGGTAACGCTCGTGCCGGCCTATCTCAAGGCCGTCACGCGCAAAGGGGTGGAGGCGGCAAGCGAAGTCGCCGAGATTTCGCCAATCCGGCGGCAGTGGATCCTGCTCCGGGCGGCGATCGGCCGGATATAATCTTTCTATTCCGCCGCTTCGGCAACCGGCGGCAGGCCGAGCCAGGCGCGGCAATCGGCAAGCGCGCGAGCAGCGAGCGCCCGCTTCTTGGCATTGCTCTTTTCCTTGCCGCGCAGGCGTTTGCCTTGCGGCTTCGGCGTCTCGATCGGCGGGAACAGGCCGAAATTGACGTTCATCGGCTGGAAGGAGCGCTTGCCCGGCTCGTCCTCGGAAACGAGATGACCGCCCGTAATGTGCCCGAGCAGCGCGCCGAATGCCGTTGTTTCGGGCGGTAGCGAAGGATGCCCGCCCAGATGCTCCGCGGCGGCGAAGCGTCCGGCGAGAAGACCAATCGCCGCCGATTCCACATAGCCTTCGCAGCCGGTGATCTGGCCCGCGAAGCGCAGGCCCGGCCGCGACTTCAATTGCAGCGAGCCGTCGAGCAGCACCGGCGAGTTGAGATAAGTGTTGCGGTGCAGACCGCCAAGCCTGGCGAACTCTGCGTTCTCAAGACCCGGAATGAGCCGGAAAATGGCGGTTTGTGCGCCATATTTCAGCTTCGTCTGGAAGCCGACCATGTTGTAGAGCGTGCCCAGCGCATTATCCTGACGCAACTGCACCACCGCATAGGGCTTGACTGTCGGGTTATGCGCATTGGTCAGCCCCATCGGCTTCATCGGCCCGTGGCGGAGGGTCTCCGGGCCACGCTCGGCCATGACCTCGATCGGCAGGCAGCCATCGAAATAGGGCGTGCCTTCCCATTCCTTGAACTCGGTCTTTTCACCGTCGATGAGCGCCTGGACGAAGGTCTCGTACTGCTCCTTCGTCATCGGACAGTTGATATAATCCTTGCCGGTGCCGCCCGGTCCCGCCTTGTCGTAGCGCGACTGGAACCAGCAGACATTCATGTCGATCGAGTCGAAATGGACGATCGGCGCGATGGCGTCGAAGAAGGCGAGCGCATCGGCATCGGTCTCGGCCCGGATCGCCTCGGCGAGTGCGGGAGCGGTGAGTGGGCCGGTGGCGATGATGGTGGTGCCCCATTCAGCAGGCGGCAGCCCGGTGATCTCCTCACGCGCGATAGTGATGAGCGGATGGGATTCGAGCCGGGCGGTGACGGCCTGCGAGAAGCCATCACGGTCCACGGCCAGCGCCCCGCCGGCGGGTACCTGATGCGCATCGGCGCTTGCCATGATCAGCGAGCCGGCCATCCGCATCTCGGCATGCAGCACGCCGACGGCATTGGTCTCGGCATCATCGGAGCGGAAGGAATTGGAGCAGACGAGCTCTGCGAGCCCATCCGTCTTGTGCGCGTCCGTTCCGCGCACGGGCCGCATTTCATGCAGGATAACGGGAATTCCGGCCTGTGCGATCTGCCAGGCTGCCTCGGAACCGGCGAGACCGCCGCCAATGATGTGGATAGGCTGTTTTGAATTTGCGTTCGACATGGGCTTCACTTAGCCTCTTATGTCTCAGGCTTCAATGGTGAAGCCGCATATGCGGCTTCACCATTCACCCGCACAAAGGGGGAAGAATACTGTCTGGGCGGGCATGGATCAGACTGTTTGCCGCAGCGGCAATTTTTGCCTGCGGCGTGAAGGTCGGGCAGGCGCAGGCGCCGAGCTTCAGGGTCTGCCATGGCTATGGCTGCTACTACCAGACTCGCGTGATACTCACCCCCGGCGACCTGAAGAGAATTGCCGCCGTGATGGCGCAGGGCCGGCAATCGGCTGAAGGCGAGCGCGCAGCGGTGCGCCGCGCCTTGACAATCTTCGAGGAGCGCAGCACGGCCGTCATAGGGGTGCGCGACAAGCCGAGGATGGAATTCGGCAGGGCGCGCATCAAAGGACAGATGGACTGCGTCGACGAATCCACCAACACCGATCATTTCCTGAAATTCCTGCAGGCCAAAGGCTGGCTCGTGCATCATCGCGTGGCGCGCAGGACATCGCGCGGTTTCTTCCTTGACGGGCGATATCCGCATTGGACGGCAGTGCTGAAGGATGAGCACGGGGTGCTTTGGGCTGTCGATTCCTGGTACGAGCCCGGCGGCGGCATGCCTGATGTGATGAAGCTTTCGGACTGGAAGCGCAGAGGCGTCGGCGGGGCGCGCTGAGCATAGCTCAAAAAACAACACCCGCCGCGGGAGGAGGAGCGGCGGGTGTCGTTAGGTAAAGGCTGACCGGGAGGAGGAGTGTCAGCCTTTGATCGCTCGAGCCTCGGGAGGAGGAGAGGCTCTCGCGATATGCCCAGGAGCTGATGGCACTCGCTGTGGGAGGAGGAACAGTGAGTGCCTTTAAGTAAGGCCGGCTTGGGAGGAGGAAAGCCGACCTTTGATCGCTTGAGCTCGGGAGGAGGATAAGCTCTTGCGACATTCGTTAAGACGCTTTACGCGTCTTTTGGTTCCTTAGCGAGCGCCGGACTGGCGAGCGACGTAAGGGATGTCGGCGCGGGAAATGCCGAGGTCGCTCAGCTCGCGGTTCGAAAGGCGGTTCAGCTCGCCGACGGTCTCGCGGTAACGGCGCCAGTTGTTGTAGGAGCGGATCAGGTTCATCTCAGTCAACCTTCTATTTGGTTCTTGTCTCGTTGATCGCTGTCTCGATCGTTGGCCCTGATATAGTCCAGCTTTTTCGGGGGTTGCAGGCCCAAGATTGCATAGCTGACCTGCAATTGCTGCAATGCGTCATTAATCGATTTTATTTGTTGCGATGCACAATTCCGCCATGGCGCGCAACGCGCTGATTCTTGGGCGTTTTTGATCCGCCTGAGTTGGGGTAGGCTGATGTCATCCACACCGCAGAGAATCAGGAGCGCAGCGTGGCATTTCCCATCTCTGTCCGGGCCCATATCGCCCGCTGGCAACAGAAAGGCCTGATCGACGAGGAAACGGCCGATGCGCTGCTCTCTGATCTGAAAAGCCAGGGAACCGGTTTCGGTCTCGGCAACACGTTGGCCGTGCTGGGGGCGGTGCTTCTCGGCGTCGCCATCATCACGCTGATTGCGGCTAACTGGGAGGCGATGCCGCGTCTGTTGCGGGTGATGCTGATTTTTGCGGTGATCTGGGGCGGCTATCTCGGCGGCACCTGGCGGCAGAGCCTGGGCGACAAGGCATTCTCGCAGGCGCTCTATATCATCGCGGCGATCGCCTTCGGCGCAGGGATCGCGCTGGTCGGGCAGATGTACCATCTCTCCGGCGATGCGGCATCCGCCGCGCTTGTCTGGACGGCCGGTGTCATGGTCGCCGCGGGCTTGCTCCGGTCCGGCGCATTGGCGGCTGCTAGCATGGCGATTGCCATTTTCTATCTCTTTTCCTTTTTGAACGACGGCTTCTTCCCCGAAGGCAGGCAATATCTCTGGATCGCACCCTTGCTGGCGGTGCTCGGGGCAGGGCTTGCCTGGTACACGAGAAGCCGTGCTGCCGCGCATCTCACGGCGCTGTTGCTGATCGCCTATTTCCTCGTTGCCTATTTCGATATCGACCGGCTGGCCGTGCTGTGGCTGGCCGCCGCAATCGGTCTTGCGCTTTTTCTCGCCGATGGCCTTCGCCCCGATCTCTCCGCCCGCATCGGCAGCTTTGGCCCGGTTCTTGCCGCCTATGGCCTCGCGGCAGGGCTGCTGGCGCTCGCCGTCATGCAGTTCGAGGATATTATGCACGATACCGGCGGACGGGTGACCTTCGGCGTCCTCATTCTCGGGCTTTCCGTCGGTGCGCTGGCGCTTTCGGGGCGGAGAAATCCTTCGGTGCGCTGGATCGCCTATGTCGCCTTCTCGCTTGAGGTGCTCTATCTCGCCTTCGTCACCGTTGGCTCGCTGATCGGAACCTCGGGCTTCTTCCTCACTGCGGGCATTCTGGTGCTGCTTCTCGCTGCCTTCGTGGCGCGCATGGAGCGGCGTCTTCATGAAAGGAATCCGAAGGCGGGGGCAAGCGCATGAAAAACAGGAACATCTGGCTCTTCGCCATGGCGGTGCTCGTCGCGCTGTTCCAGTCCAGTATCCTTTATGCCAGCATCGAAAGACGCGCCTCGATCCTGCGCGATGGCAGGCAGGTGGTGCTGCTCACCCAGCCGGTGGACCCGCGTGATCTGATGCGCGGCGATTATGTCAATCTCGGCTACGGCATCTCCTCCATCCCGCGCTCGGCGATTACCGGCACACCCGACGACAAGACGGGGAATGCGGATATCTATGTGACGGTGAAGCTTGGGCCGGACGGCAACTGGCAATTCTCGCGTGCTTCGTTCCAGCCGATAAGGGACGTTGCCGCTGATGAGGTCATGCTCAAGGGACGGACGCGCTACATCGTGCCGACGCAACCCAATGCGCTCGTCAGCGTTGATTACGGCATCGAGCGCTATTATGTTCCGCAGGGTGAAGGCGGCGCCATTGACCATGCGCAACGCCAGCAGCAGATCGAGGCGGTGATCGCCGTTTCCGCCGCCGGCGAGGCGCAGATCAAGGCGCTGAAGGAGAACGGGAAACCGCTTTACGAAGAGCCGCTATACTGAAACCGCGTGCATTTGACCGAAAACGGTAGGCGAGGGTTCATTCTCGCTGAAATCGTCGGCTTTTTTCCTTTGAACGGCGAAAATTGGGTGATATAGAGACGCGCGCTTTCGGGGCGGTTCAGGCCCAGAAGCGGATGTGGCGAAATTGGTAGACGCACCAGATTTAGGTTCTGGCGGGAGACCGTGGGGGTTCGAGTCCCTCCATCCGCACCAGCGAAAGGCCACGAAGGAACAGTTTCTCCCCCCGCTTGACCAGGGCAGAAAAGCCGGTGACGGCGGGGACAATACAACGAAGTGAAGGTTTGGACATGCAGGTTACCGAAACGCTCAATGAAGGGCTGAAGCGCGAGATCAAAGTCGTGGTTCCGGCCAAGGATCTCGAAGCGAAGCTTTCCGAGCGCCTCGAGAATGCCCGCTCGAGGGTGCGCATCAACGGCTTCCGTCCCGGCAAGGTGCCGACGGCCCATCTGCGCAAGGTTTACGGCAAGTCCTTCATGGCCGAGGTGGTCAACGAGATCCTCAACGAGACGCCCGGCTCGGTTCTCTCGGAGCGCAACGAAAAGTCGGCAACGCAGCCCGAGATCGTCATGACCGAGGACGAGAAAGAGGCCGAACAGGTCCTCGAGGGCAAGGCCGATTTCGTCTTCTCGCTGAATTACGAGGTCCTGCCGAAGATCGAGGTCAAGGATGTCTCGGATATCGCGGTGACTCGCGAGGTCGTCGACGTCACCGACGAAGAGGTCGATGAGCAGGTCAAGCGCGTTGCCTCCTCCACCTGCAGCTTCGAGACGAAGAAGGGCAAGGCAGAGGACGGCGACCGCGTCACCATCGATTATCTCGGCAAGCTCGACGGAGAGCCTTTTGATGGCGGCGCCGATACCGATGCGCAGCTGGTGCTGGGCTCCGGCCAGTTCATCCCCGGCTTCGAAGAGCAGCTCATCGGCGTGAAGGCCGGCGACGAGAAGCAGATCAAGGTGACCTTCCCCGAGAATTACGGCGCCGAACATCTGGCCGGCAAGGAAGCGACCTTCGACATCACCGTCAAGGAAGTCGCCAAGCCGGGTGAGCTCGAGCTCAACGACGAGACCGCCAAGAAGCTCGGCATCGAGACGATGGACCGCCTGCGTCAGGTCATCCGTGAGCAGATCGAGAGCCAGTACGGCTCTTTCACCCGGCAGAAGGTGAAGCGGCAGATCCTCGACGCGTTGGACGGCCAGTATCAGTTCGAGGCACCGCAGAAGCTGGTCGATGCGGAGTTCAACAACATCTGGGCACAGATCAACAACGATCTGCAGGAAGCCGGCCGCACCTTCGAGGACGAAGAGACGACCGAGGAAGCCGCCCGCGAGGAATACCGCAAGCTTGCCGAGCGCCGCGTGCGCCTTGGCCTGGTGCTCTCCGAGATCGGAGAGAAGGCCGGCATCGAGGTGACCGAGGACGAGCTGCAGCGCGCCCTTTATGATCAGGTGCGCCGCTATCCCGGCCAGGAGCAGCAGATCTACGAGTTCTTCCGCCGCACGCCAGATGCCGTCGCCAATCTGCGCGCCCCGATCTTCGAGGAGAAGGTCGTTGACCACCTGCTTTCCTCGATCAAGGTGACGGATAAGAAGGTCACCAAGGAAGAGCTGATGGCCGAGGACGAGGCAGGCGAGACGGAAGCAAAGCCTGCCAAGAAGGCCGCGCCCAAGAAGAAGGCGGCAGCGAAGAAGAAGGCTGACGAGGACAAGTCCGACGAAGCCTGATTGGCTCTCTCATATCAATCCGGATTGGCCGCGCTTTCTGCGCGGCCTTTTCATTTGGGTTTTCAATGGATCCCGCATAAAAACGAACCCCTCCAAAGATTGCATATTACGTCAGCCTCTTGCCACACTCAGCGCTTTGCACTAGCGAATAGGAAATAAACTCATACGCCAAGTGACGAGCCAGCATGACCATCATCGATACCCGCACGCCTGAACCCAAACGTCTCATTTCCGGTGCGACCGGCGAATGGGAAGTGATTGTCGGCATGGAGGTCCATGCCCAGGTGACGTCGAATTCGAAGCTGTTCTCCGGCGCTTCAACCTCTTTCGGAGCGGAGCCCAATTCCAACGTCTCGCTCGTCGATGCGGCGATGCCCGGCATGCTGCCCGTCATCAATATGGAATGCGTCAAGCAGGCGATCCGCACGGGGCTTGGCCTCAAGGCGCAGATCAACCTGAAATCGGTCTTCGACCGCAAGAACTATTTCTATCCCGACCTGCCGCAGGGCTATCAGATTTCGCAGTTCAAGCAGCCGATCATCGGCGAGGGCGTCGTCACGGTTTCGGTCGGACCGGATTCGAAAGGCCAGTTCGAGGATATCGAGGTCGGCATCGAGCGGCTGCATCTGGAGCAGGATGCTGGCAAATCGATGCACGACCAGCATCCAACGATGTCCTATGTGGATTTGAACCGCTCCGGCGTGGCGCTGATGGAGATCGTCTCCAAGCCTGATATCCGCTCGTCGGAAGAGGCGAGGGCCTATCTGACCAAGCTGCGCACCATCGTGCGCTATCTCGGCACCTGCGACGGCAATATGGACGAAGGCTCTATGCGCGCCGACGTCAACGTCTCCGTGCGCCGTCCCGGCGAACCCTTCGGTACGCGCTGCGAGATCAAGAACGTCAATTCCATCCGCTTCGTCGGTCAGGCGATCGAATATGAGGCGCGCCGGCAGATCGCCATTCTTGAAGATGGCGGCACAATCGAGCAGGAGACGCGCCTGTTCGATCCGGCGAAGGGCGAGACGCGTTCGATGCGCTCCAAGGAAGAGGCGCATGACTATCGCTATTTCCCCGATCCGGACCTGCTGCCGCTCGAGTTCGACCAGGCTTTTGTCGATGCGCTCGCGGCCGAGCTGCCTGAGCTGCCTGACGACAAGAAGGAGCGGCTGATCAGGACGCAGGGGCTTTCGGCCTATGATGCCTCCATCCTTGTCACCGAGAAGGCGATTGCCGATTATTACGAGGCGGTCGCCAAGGGCAGGGACGGCAAGGCCGCCGCGAACTGGGTGATCAACGATCTGCTCGGCGCGCTCAACAAGGCCGGCAAGGATATCGAGGAAACACCGGTTTCCCCCGATCAGCTCGGTGCCATTATCGATTTGATCAAGGAAGGCACGATTTCCGGCAAGATCGCCAAGGATCTCTTCGAAATCGTCTGGAACGAGGGCGGTGATCCCAGGGTGCTCGTGGAAGAGCGCGGCATGAAGCAGGTGACCGACACCGGCGCCATCGAGAAGGCCGTGGACGAGGTGATCGCCGCCAATCCGGACAAGGTGGAGCAGGCCAAGGCCAAGCCGACGCTTGCCGGCTGGTTCGTCGGCCAGGTGATGAAGGCGACAGGCGGCAAGGCCAATCCGCAGGCCGTCAATGAACTGGTAAAGGCCAAGCTGGGTATCGAGTAAGATGTGGCTGAGAACCGCTACCAGGGAAGATATTCCCGCGATTCGGGATCTTCTGGTCGAAACCTGGCATGCGACGTTCGACGATGTCCTGGGTGTGGAGACGGTCAACGCCGTCACCGGCAAGTGGCATTCGCTCGATGCGTTGAAGAAGCAGCTGGCCAAGCCCTATTCGGAATTCATCCTTGCCGATGACGGTTCGGATCTCTGCGGTATGGCCTTTGCCAGCCAGGCGGACGAGACGCTCGCCAATCTGCACCAGCTCTATGTGCGGCCGGAAAAACAGGCGCAGGGCGTCGGCACGCTGCTTCTCGTGGAGATCGAAAGCGCCTTCCCGAATGTGCGCCGGCTGCGGCTCGATGTGATCGAGAAAAACGGCAAGGCAGTGCGCTTCTACGAATCAAAAGGTTATGCCCGGACGGGTCGCACGGAGAACTGGGGCGAGCCGGATTCCGGCATCGCCGTGCTGACACTGGAGAAGGCGCTGGCCGACTGGTCACTCTAGCGTGTCAGCGTCAACTTGACCCTTGCCTTGGCCGGACGATGCGGCCATAAGCAGGGGAACCTAATGGACCTGGAAATGCCATGAAGACCCTTCTGCTTCAGATTTTCACCTGGTGGAACAGCCAGACGATCGGTACGCGCTTCCATACCTGGCGCAAGGGCCAGCGCGTGGGCGAGGACGAGTTCGGCAATGTCTATTATCAGGGCGGCACCGATTCGGAAGGCCGCACCCGCCGCTGGGTGATCTATAACGGCTATGCCGAGGCATCGGCGATTCCGGCCGGCTGGCACGGCTGGATGCACCACCGGGTCGACACGCCGCCGAGCGACGAGAATTACAAGCCCCGCGAATGGCAGAAGCCGCATCAGCCAAACCTGACAGGCACGCCCTTCGCCTATCGCCCCAAGGGCTCGATCGCCAATCTGGGCGAACGGCCGAAGGTGACGGGCGATTACGACGCCTGGACGCCCGGCAGCTGATTTCGGCGGAGTGGCAAGATTTTATTGGCCGGCTGCCTTGATCAACCACATTCATCAGTTATGAATGTGGTGTGGTTCAACGAAATATTGCGATCGGCTTCCAAGGCCGGCCAATCGAAATGATGCGGAAGCCGATTTGACGATGTTCAGCCAAGCGACGCGACGCTCCGATAGGCGGTTTTTCACCGGGTCCGCCGCAGCCTTGTGTTTCCTGGTTGCTTTTGCCGCTCCCGCCGCCGCCGAACGCATATCCAACCCGATCGCCGAGTTTTCCGGCCTCGACAAGATCACCGGACGGATCACCACCTTCGACGTCTATATCAATGAGACGGTGCAGTTCGGCGCTCTGCAGGTGACGCCGCGGGTCTGCTATTCGCGCAGCGATGACGAGGCGCCGAAGACCGACAGTTTCATCGAAGTCGACGAAATCACCCTGAACAGGAAAATCCGCCGTATCTTCTCGGGCTGGATGTTCGCCGACAGCCCCGGCCTCAATGCCGTCGAGCATCCGGTCTATGATATCTGGCTGAAGGACTGCAAGCAGTCCTCGGACGTACCCGCACCCGAACAGGCGCACTGAGCCGAGCTCTGTTCAGAATCGCGCCAGTCCCAGCAGTGCTTCCTCCAGCAACTGCTCATAGCGTATTCGCGGTACCTCGATCGCGCCGAACCGTTCCAGATGCGGCGTGGTGAATTGCGTGTCCAGCAGGACGAAGCCGCGCTCGATCAGATGCTCGATCAGATAGATGAGGCAGACCTTCGAGGCATCGGCTTCCCTGGAGAACATGCTTTCTCCGAAAAAGGCGCGGCCAAGCGTTACGCCATAGAGGCCGCCGACCAACTGACCCTCGCGCCAGGCTTCGACGGTATGGCAGTGGCCGCGCTGGAAGAGGGCGGCATAAACCTCGCGGATCGGCTGGTTGATCCAGGTGCGGGCGCGTTTGCCGGTGCCGCTCGCGCAGCCCTCGATGACACCGTCGAAATCCGTGTCCAGCCGGATATCGAAGCGGTGCTGCCGGATGACCTTCCTCAGGCTGCGCGGGACGTGGTAGCGGTCGAGCGGAATGATGCCGCGCTTCTGCGGCCGGACCCAGAAGACCTCCGGGTCATCGGCGTCTTCCGCCATCGGGAAGACGCCTGAGGCATAGGCGCGCAAAAGAAGATCAGGCGAAATATGGTGATCATCCGCCTGTCCCTCTTGCGCCACTCCAGTTAGTCCTCCCGACCGTCAGGAGACGACTTGCTGGCGAGATATTTCTCAAGCCAGTGGATGTCGTAATCGCCATTGGCAATATCGGGATTGCTGATCAGGTCCTGGAACAGCGGCAGCGTCGTCTTGATGCCGTCGACGACGAACTCGTCCAAGGCGCGGCGCAGCCGCATCATGCATTCGACGCGGTTGCGGCCGTGCACGATCAGCTTGCCGATCAGGCTGTCGTAATAGGGCGGGATCCGGTAGCCGGAATAGACGCCCGAATCGACGCGGATACCGAGGCCGCCGGGTGTATGGAAATGCGTGATAGTGCCGGGCGAGGGGGTGAAGGTTCGCGGGTCCTCGGCATTGATGCGGCACTCGATGGCATGGCCCTGGAAGCGAATATCTTCCTGCTTCACCGACAACCCGCCGCCGGAGGCGACGCGAATCTGCTCATGTACGAGGTCGATGCCGGTGATCGCCTCGGTTACGGGATGCTCCACCTGCAGGCGCGTGTTCATCTCTATGAAATAGAACTCGCCATTCTCGTAGAGGAATTCGATCGTGCCCGCGCCGCGATATTTCAGCTTTTTCATGGCGTCGGCGCAGATCTGGCCGATCTTCATGCGCTGTTCGACATTGAGGGCAGGAGAATTGGCTTCTTCCCAGACCTTCTGATGGCGACGCTGCAAGGAGCAGTCGCGCTCGCCGAGGTGGACCGCATCGCCTTCGCCATCGCCGAACACCTGGATTTCGATGTGACGCGGCTTTTCCAGATATTTTTCCATGTAGACGGCTTCGTTGCCGAAGGCCGCAGCCGCCTCCGTGCGCGCCGTCGTCCAGGCTTCGATCAGGTCCGCCTCGGATTTGGCGACCTTCATGCCGCGTCCACCGCCGCCGGCCGTCGCCTTGATCAGCACCGGATAGCCGATGGCCGCCGCCGTCTTCAGAGCATCGGCTTCAGTCTTGACCTCACCGTCGGAGCCCGGAACGACGGGGATGCCCAGTTCCTCGGCTGTGGTCTTGGCCGTAATCTTGTCGCCCATGAGCCGGATATGCTCCGCCGTCGGGCCGATGAAGGTAATGCCGTGGGCTTCCAGGATTTCGGCGAACTTGGCGTTCTCCGAGAGGAAGCCATAGCCCGGATGAACCGCATCCGCGCCGGTGATCTCGCAGGCGGCGACGATCTGATGGATGTTCAGATAGCTTTCGCGCGAGGGCGGCGGGCCGATGCACACGCTTTCATCGGCGAGGCGCACATGCATCGCGTCGGCATCGGCGGTCGAATGCACCGCCACCGTCTTGATGCCGAGTTCCTTGCAGGCACGCAGCACCCGGAGAGCGATTTCGCCGCGATTGGCGATGAGTATCTTCTGAAACATCGTGCGTCCTATCCGCCCTTATTCGATGACCACCAGCGGCTCGCCATATTCGACGGGCTGGCTGTCATCGACAAGGATGGCCGTCACGGTTCCCGCACGGGGAGCCGGGATCTGGTTCATCGTCTTCATCGCCTCGATGATCATCAGGGTCTGGCCTTCCTTGACCTGCTGGCCGACCTCGATGAAGGGCCGGGCACCGGGAGCGGGGGCAAGATAGGCCGTGCCGACCATCGGCGAGGAAACGGCGTTCTTCGAGGTATCGGCGGGCTTGGCCGCCTCCGCGGCGGGCGCCGGAGCAGCAGCAGCCGGGGCGGGCGCCGGAGCCGCCATCATCGGTGCATGCGGAACCGTCGCATGGACGTTGACCTGCCGCGAAACGCGAATGCGCAGATCGCCCTGCTCGATTTCGATGTCGGTCAGGTCTGTCTGGTTCAGTATCTCTGCAAGATCACGGATGATCTCCTTGTCGATACCTGCGTTTCTGCTTGCCATGTTGCTGGCCCCTTTACCGCTTTGCCCGTTATTGTTTGTCATGCCCGGCGAATGCCGCAAGCGCGCGCAGCCCCATCACATATCCATCCGCGCCGAAGCCGCAGAGAACACCTCTTGCGACTGGCGAGACGAACGAATGGTGACGGAAGGCTTCCCGTGCATGAATGTTTGAAAGATGAACCTCGACGACCGTCACCTTGGCGGCGCGGATCGCATCCTGAAGTGCGACCGACGTATGCGTATAGGCGGCCGGATTGATCAGCACCAGGGCGCCGCGTTCTCCGGCTTCCTGGATCCAGGTGACGAGATCGCCCTCATGGTTCGACTGCCGGAACTCGATGGCAAAGCCCAGCGCCTCCGCCTCGCGGTGGCAGGTAGCTTCGATATCGGCCAGCGTCGCTGCCCCATAGATCCCAGGCTCACGCTTTCCCAGCATGTTGAGATTGGGGCCATTGAGGACAAAAATCGTCTGTGTCATTCCTGGTTACTGTACGGCCTGATCTGTCTTTGAAGGACTGCTGACATTCCGGAATGTCGAGTGAGAATGCGCATTCCATATAGAGGGGATGCAGGCAAGGTAAAAGCCTGAAAATGGCGGAGAAAGCGTCTTTCCTCTCGATTTCTCCACCGAATTTTCAGCTCTCTCAGCCATTGGCGTCGCGCTGATCGGCGATTTTCTGGGCAAGGCCGTCAAGACCGATCGCGCCGGGGACCACTTCGTTGCCGATCACATAGGACGGCGTTCCCGTGATGTTGAGCGAATTGGCGATCTGGTAATTGTCCTGGAAGGCGGTGGCGATATCGGGCGCCTTCATCTTTTCACGCAGTTGCGTCTCGTCGGCGCCAAGCTTCACCGCCACGTCGATTGCCGCCTGTTCCGTGGCGCGGCCCTGCTGGCCGAGAAGCGCGCGATGGAACTCGAGATATTTTTCCGGCATCAGCGACTTGAAGGCCCTTGCGACGACATGGGCGCGAACCGAATCCGGCCCGAGGATCGGAAATTCCTTCATCACGAAGCGGATGTTCGGATCGCTCTTCAGGAGCGCGTTCATATCAGGCAGGGCGTGCTTGCAGTAGCCGCAATTGTAGTCGAAGAATTCGACGACCGTGACGTCGCCATTCGGATTGCCGAAGACGGCATCGTTCGGCGAATGGAACAGCTTGTCGGAATTGGCTGCAATCGCCTCGCTCTGCCCGGCCTTGGCGGCTGCGGCCTGCTTGGTTTCCAGCGCATTCTGCACGTCGAGCATGATTTCGGGATTGTTGATCAGGTAATCCTTGACGATCGCCTCGATAGCGGAACGGTCAGGCGCGGCGCTGGCCATCGCAGCCGGAGCGGCGGCTTCCTGAGGGGCGCGTGCGGTCCCCGCGTGATATCCCAGGAAAAGGGCGGCAAGCCCGACTGCACCGCTGGCGAGGGTTATGGTGACTGCGTTTTTCATTGCTTTTTCGGCTCCGGGGCTGATTTCCTGGGAATGTCCGCCTGTTGTATTGATCAAATAGGTATGGTGCCACACAAGAACTCAGGAACGTGGCTTTTTGCTGTTGATGATGTCCTGGGCGCGAATCCATTCCGGCGAGCCGCGCTTGAGCTTCTGCTGCGCCCGTGTGGCGAAGATTCTGGCCTCCTGAATGTTACCAGAATAATAATGCATGTCAGCAGTGGCGAGTTCGGCCTCTCCGATATCGCCCATCTGTCCATAAGCCTGGGCGAGATAGCCGTAACCGGCGGGGAATTCCGGATCACGGGCGATACCCGCCTTGAGTTCGCGAATGGCGGCCGGCATGTTGCCTTTCGAACCCGTCAGCATCAGCGCGCGGCCATAGCTCATGCGGATCAGGCTTGATTTATCGGGGTCGAGCGCCGTAGCGCGCTCGAACGCCTTTGCGGCGCCCGCCGGATCATTGGCCTTGATGAGGATTTCGCCGCGCATTTCATGGAAATAGGGGTTCTTCGGCTGTTCCTTGATCAGCCCGTCGATCTTGGCGAGCGCGGTTTTCGGAGAGCCGTTGAGATAGGTGGAAATGGCATCGCCATAGCGCGCGGCGATGCTGCGCGGGTTGTTGCGGAAGATGCGCATGACGCCCATCGGCCCGCCGGTATAGGCGGCGATCTTCGCCCGCATCATGTCATGGCGCAATTGCAGCTCCGGCGGATCCTTCCTGTCGAAATAGCGGCTCTTATGCGCCAATGTCTCCAGATTCGCGATGCGCTCGCGCGGCATCGGGTGGCTGACGCGGTAGGGATCGACGCGCGTTCCGGTAAGCGACAGGGCATTGGCGAAACGCTCGAAGGTCGTCAGCATGCCCTTTGCCGACTGGCCGGTCCGTTCGAGATAGGTGACGGCGGAGCGGTCGGCGGTGATTTCCTCCGTGCGCTGATAGCTCAGGAGGTTGCGCATCGCCATTTCCGAGCTGCCGAGGGCGATGCCGCCGCCGGCGCCGGCGACCGAACTGTTGCCCGCAGCGGCACCCGCCGCGGTGGCGCCCATGCCCAGAAGCATGCCGATGACGGCCATGGTTCGGGCGCTCTTCAACTGCTCGCGCAGGCGCTGCTGGTGCCCCCCGGCCAGATGGCCGGACTCGTGGGCGATGACGCCGATCACCTCGTTGGGCGTTTCGGCCTGCAGCAGCGTGCCCGTGTTGATGAAGATGCGCCGGCCGTCGACGAAGGCATTGAAGCTATTGTTGTTGACCAGGACGATACGGATGCCGCGGCTGCTCAGGCCTGCCGCCTTGAAGATTGGCCTCGCATAATCGGAAACGAGCGCCTCGATCTCGGCGTCGCGGACGATCGGCACCGAGCGGGATTGCGCGGAAGCCTGCAACGCCGGCAGCAATCCGATGGTTGCCGCGGTCACGGCAGCGATAAGCTTTCGCGGCAGTTGGGAAGCGCGACGTGGAAGAATAGCTGCAAGGTCCATGGTGCGGATTACCAGGTTCGGATCACGGTCAGATAGAGCAACTTATAACGTGAAATATTGTGAAGCCCATAGTAATCGGGCAATTGTGCGGCGCAGATCGGCGAGCGAAGGATTCGCCGGGTTCTTTCCGGAGGTAGGTTTTTGACTGTTTTCTCACGCCGCAGCGCCGTCGAGCCGTTCCATGCGATGGATGTTCTGGCGGAGGCCAATCGCAGGCGCGCGGCCGGCCATCCCGTGATCTCGATGGCGGTGGGCCAGCCGGCCGATCCGGCACCTCTGGCTGTGCGCGAGGCCGCGCAGCGCGCGTTGCGCGACGGGCGGATCGGCTATACGGACGCGCTTGGGCTCGTTTCCCTGCGCGAGGCGATCGCCGCCCACTATCATGAGCACTACGGCGTGAGCGTCGACCCGGCACGCATTGCCGTCACCACCGGGTCATCGGCCGCTTTCAACCTGGCATTTCTCGTCTATTTCGATCCGGGAGACCGGGTAGCGATCACCCGTCCGGGTTATCCGGCCTACCGCAATATCCTGCGTGCGCTCGGGCTCGAGGTCGTGGAAATATCCACGGGTGGCACGGAGGCCTCGCTGACGGCCGAGGCATTGCGCGCCGCGCATGCGGAAAAGCCGTTGAAGGGCGTGCTCTTTGCCAGCCCCGCCAACCCCACCGGCGCGGTTATCGCGCCTGATGCGCTGTGCGATATCGTCGAGACAGCGCGGGGATTGGGCATCCGGGTCATCTCCGACGAGATTTATCACCGGCTTTCCTATGAGCATGAGGATGTAACGGCACTCTCTTTTGCCGACGACCTCACCGTCATCAATTCCTTCTCCAAATATTATTGCATGACGGGCTGGCGCATCGGCTGGATGGTGCTGCCGGAGAAAGCGGTGCGGCCGGTCGAGCGGGTGGCGCAGAGCCTTTATATCTCGGCGCCCGAGCTCTCGCAGATCGCCGCTGCCGAGGCTTTTGGCGCGACGGCGGAACTGGAGGTGGTCAAATCGCGCTATCGGCGCAGCCGGGAGATATTGATGCGGCGCCTGCCGGAGATCGGCCTGACATTGGCCGCGCCGATGGACGGCGCCTTCTATGCCTATTGCGACGTCTCGCGCTTCACCAATGACAGCATGGATTTCGCCCGGCGCATGATCGCCGAGACCAATGTCGCGGCAACGCCCGGCCATGATTTCGATCCGGTCGAAGGCCACCGCACGATGCGGTTTTCCTATGCCGGCAAGGCAGAGGATATGGAAGAGGCCGTGGAACGGCTGGCCGGCTGGCTCTCCTGACGAAAAAGCAAACAAAAACCGGCGTTTCCGCGGGTTTTTGCATTTTCTATCTGTGAAAGATTTTTCAGAAGAAACCCTTCTTCTGCCACCAGCCGGCGCGTTTCGGCTTGGGCTGGCCGTCCTCGTCCGTCGAGCTTGAGGTAACGACCGGCTTGCCCGCCTCCGGCGGCACGACGGCCGGTCTTTCAGGGGGCGGCGCCTCTTCCGCCTTTTCCTCGGGCTTTGCCTCAGCCTGTGGCTCGGGTGCTTCCGCCGTCACTTCTGCCTCGGCTTCCACCGCGGGCGCAGCCTTCTTGCGGCTCCTGCGGGCGGGCTTGGCCGGCTTTTCCTGCGGGGCGGCCTCTTCGGCGGGTGGGGCATCGAGATCCTCGACCGCTTCGGCAACCGCTTCCTCGGCCGGCTTTGCCTTGGCGGTGCGGCGGCGCGCCGGCTTCTTCGCAGGCTTGCCTTCGATGCTGGCGGCGGCTTCGGCATCTTCCGGGGCGGGTGCAGGCTCGGGAGCAGCGGGAACTTCTTCCGGCGCCGGCGTCAGCTCGGCAGCAGGTGCGGCTTCGCCTTCTTCCGCTTCGCCCTGGGCTTCCTCGCCGGTTGCCGCCTCGACGTTGCCGTTTGCCTCATCCTCGTTGCGGCGGTTCTTGCGCCCGCCACGGCGGCCGCGGCGGCGCTTCTTCCGGCGCTCTTCCTCACTGGACTCAGCAGCGGCAGCGGCTTCGCTCCCTGCGCCTTCCTCCTGCAGGCCCGTTTCGGCGCTGACACTCATGTCACCCGCGGTCTCGGCGGCTGCCGCTTCCTGGCTGTCGCGGTCACGACCGCCACGGCGACGCCGCCGACGACGGCGCTTGCGGCCGCCTTCGTCGGAGCGTTCTTCCCGGGCGGCGGAGACGTCCTCGGCTTCCACATCCTCGTCCTCGGATGGGATTTCAGGCTCTTCCGGCTCCTCCTCGATGGTCAAATCGACGGAGGGTAGGGAGACGGGGGCAGGGGTAGCCGGTCCAAGCGCCGGCGTTCCCCGGTCGATGGCCAGATGCTGCGAGCCGACGCTGTCATCGGCCTCGATATCGATAGTGAGGCCGAAGCGGGTTTCGAGATCGGCAAGGTTCTTGCGCTTGTGGTTGAGCACGTAGAGCGCGGTCGTGACCGGCGTGCGAACGATGATGTTGTGCTGGGAGTGGCGCAGCAGATATTCCTCGATGGAGCGCATGACGTGCAGCGCCACGGAGGAGGCGGAACGGATATAGCCGGTTCCGCCGCAATGCGCGCAGACCTGCATCGTGCTCTCGAGCACCGAGGCGCGGATGCGCTGGCGCGACATTTCCAGAAGGCCGAAATGCGAGATGCGGCCGACCTGGATGCGCGCGCGGTCGTCCTTCAGGCATTCCTTCAGCTTCTTCTCGACGGCGCGGTTGTTGCGCTTCTCCTCCATATCGATGAAGTCGATGACGATCAGACCGGCAAGGTCGCGCAGGCGCAATTGCCGCGCCACTTCCTCTGCCGCTTCCAGATTGGTCTGGAGCGCGGTGTCCTCGATGGAGTGCTCGCGGGTGGATCGGCCGGAATTGACGTCGATGGCGACGAGCGCTTCCGTCTGGTTGATGATGATATAGCCGCCGGATTTCAGCGTCACCTGCGGCTGCAGCATGCGGTCGAGCTGGGCCTCGATGCCGTTGCGGGCGAAGATCGGCACCTGGTCGCGATAGGGCTGCACCACCTTGGCATGGCTCGGCATGAGCATGCGCATGAAATCCTTGGCCTCGCGGTAGCCTTCTTCGCCGGCCACGAGGATTTCGCTGATGTCCTTGTTGTAGAGATCGCGGATGGAGCGCTTGATCAGGCTGCCTTCCTCATAGACAAGGGCAGGGGCGGTCGATTGCAGCGTCAGCGTGCGGACATTTTCCCAAAGCCGCATGAGATATTCATAATCGCGCTTGACCTCCGCCTTGGTGCGGTTGGCGCCGGCGGTGCGCAGGATCACGCCCATGCCCTTCGGCACTTCGAGCTCCTTGACGATCTCCTTCAGGCGCTTGCGGTCCTGCGGGCTGGTGATCTTGCGGGAAATGCCGCCGCCGCGCGCCGTGTTGGGCATCAGCACCGAATAACGGCCGGCGAGCGAGAGATAGGTCGTCAGCGCTGCGCCCTTGTTGCCGCGCTCTTCCTTGACCACCTGCACGAGCAGGATCTGGCGGCGCTTGATGACTTCCTGGATCTTGTACTGGCGACGCTGGAAACGCTGATGCGTCGGCACTTCCTCCATTGCATCCTCGGCACCGACCGATTCGACGATGTCAGCTTCGTCCTGCGCGCCGTCATTGTCATCATCGGCATCCCTGCGGCGCTTGCGCGAAGATGGGCGCCGGGCGCCCCCTTCGGGAGCATCATCCGCCTCGTCCTCGACAGATTCGTCAGCTTGCGGGATATCCTCGGCAATGACATCGCCTTCGATCACGGCCGCCATCGCCGGACCGTCGGAATCCTCGTCCTGTTCGTCGGCGGCAGCAGTCGGCTCCCCGCCGGCGCTTTCCTCTTCGCTGGCCTCTGCTTTCAGGCTCTCGTCTTCAGCCCGGCCGCGTTTGCCACGACGCTTGCCGCGGCGCGGCTTCTCGCTGCGGCCATTGCCGTTACCCTCGTCATCCTCGTCCTCTTCGCTGGCGGCCTGGGCCTCGGCTTCGAGGAGAGCGATACGGTCTGCGACGGGTATCTGGTAATAATCGGGATGGATTTCGCTGAAAGCGAGAAATCCGTGGCGGTTGCCGCCATATTCGACGAAAGCGGCCTGAAGCGAGGGTTCGACACGCGTTACACGCGCGAGATAGATATTTCCCTTCAGCTGTTTCTTGTGTTCGGATTCGAAGTCGAATTCTTCAATTCGGTTGCCCCGAACCACGACAACGCGGGTCTCCTCCTGGTGGGAGGCATCGATAAGCATTTTGTTTGACATTATTGTTTTTCCCTCCGGCGCGAGGGCGCATGACGAAAGGCCGGGGAGACGCTTCCATAGCGTTCGACCACGTAGCTCTGCGCTTGCCGGATAATTCAAGGTTCGCCGGGACAGCTAGATCAGCCTTCACGCGCAACTGCCTGTCGGCGATCGCGATATTCTGGCTGGTACTGGTCAATTCTGCATGACCCATATCTGTTCCAAACGAAACGACCTCATATATGGCCCGGAAAAGCCGGACCGACCTTTATGCTCGCATGGAGCAGATGAAGGCGTCTGATCGGCGCTCTTCATCCTTTTACTGAGCGGAAATGAAAGCGATTCACTTTCCGCCAAATTCTGTGTCAGTTACCGGACGGTGTTTGAGACCGTCCTTGCCGCTCCCTCACAAAACCTCTGCAATGGGGGCCGGTTCCGCGGGGTGTTGCCGGATTTGATTCCGACGGCAAATTTGTAACCCGACTTTGCTTTTATGACCTGACATGTGCAATGACAAGACACAATGTTGCAGGGGCGGGGAATGCCATCGAAAGGAGTGGGGCTGGAAAGGCTCCGTTAACCCTGAGAGATTACTTCTCGTTTACGATTGCATAGGATGTAGGGACGTTGCGGGCGGAAGGGAAGATGTCGGCGCTTTCATGAGACTGGAAAAAAGGAATATTTTCAGCCGCATCCGGCATCCGCTGGCCTGCTTCTTCCTGTTCCTGCTTGCCCTGACGACGGTCGCGCGGGCGAACGATACGCTTGCTGCCCTCACATTCCGTATGGCGGGCGACGAACTGCGCACCCGCGTCGTCGTCATGTTCGACCGAGAGCCGGAGATATCGACGCTGCTGTTACAGCATCCGCACCGGCTGGTGATCGATTTGCCGAAGGCGAGCTTCGGCTTCGACAAGAAGTCGCTGGAACCACGCGGCCTCGTCACCGATGTGCGCTATGGCCTGATGGGGCAGGACCGTTCGCGGATGATCCTGACGCTACGTGGACCCTTCAAGGTCGAGGGGCTGCGCGTCATGAAGAACGAGAACACGCCGGGTTATCGGCTGGTGGCCGATATGGTGGCGACGTCGGACCGGGAGTTTGCCGAAGCGATCAAGGCGCAGAATGTCAGCGCGGCCTCGACGGGAGCCGGCTCGAAGGGCGACCGCATCGGCAAGAACGAGGATCCCGTGCCGCCCCATGTCTTCACCGTCATGATCGATCCGGGCCATGGCGGCATCGATGCGGGCGCCGAGAGCCCGCATGGCGTCAGGGAGAAAGACGTGACGCTGGCCTTCGCGCGCGAGTTGCGCGATGCGCTGGCAGGAAACGACAACATGCGGGTGCTGCTGACCCGCGACGACGATACGTTCCTGCGGCTCAGCGAGCGGGTGCGCATCGCGCGGCAGCATGAGGCCGATCTCTTCGTCTCCATCCACGCCGACACCATCAACCAGCGCAATATTCGCGGCGCAACCGTCTACACTATCTCCGACAAGGCGTCGGACAGCATGGCCCGCGCCATGGCTGAACGCGAGAACAAGGCGGATGCCGTCGCCGGCGTCGCGCACGAGGAGCCGCCGGAGGTGACCGACATCCTCATGGATCTGACGCGCCGCGAGACCCACGCCTTCTCGCTCAATTTCGCCAACAAGGTTGTGCAGGCGCTGGAAGATGAGACAAATCTCATCAACAATCCGCACCGTTATGCGGGTTTCCAGGTCCTGCGGGCGCCCGATGTGCCGTCGGTGCTGGTGGAGATCGGCTATCTCTCCAATGCCGAGGATGAAAAGCTGATGACCGATCCTGCCTGGCGGACCCGTGTCGCGGGCCGGCTGGCGGAGGCGATCAGGAAATTTTCAGCCTTGAAGACGGGCCGCGCTTTCAGCAAGGGGTGAGCCTCCCATGCAACACAATTGCCTATTTCGCATGGCGAATCCCCAGTTATCGTGCTTAAATCCTGAATTGTGGCGAAATGACCTTGCCTTTGTCGCATTTGCTGGTCAGTAGCCTTTGCATGCGGGGAAGCGATATGCGCGGCGGCATATGGCGTTGTTTCTTGGAAGACGCTCCTGTTTTACATGCCGCGACATGGTCGTTCGGTGACGCGATTTGACACACGGGTAATCTGAAGGCAGGAATCCGAATACATATGGTAAGACTCATCGGATATTTCTTCGGAATCGGCGCAGTTCTGTTTCTCCTGGTCGCAGGCGGAATAGCCCTCTATGTCGGCAATCTCAGCAAGGAACTGCCGAATTACGAGGTGCTTGCGCAATACGAGCCGCCGGTGACCACCCGTATCCATGCCGCGGACGGCAGCCTGATGGCCGAATTCGCCCGGGAGCGGCGTCTTTACCTGCCGATCCAGGTCATTCCCGACCGCGTCAAGGCAGCCTTCATCTCCGCCGAAGACAAGAATTTCTACGAGCATCCTGGCGTGGATATCGGCGGCATCGCCCGCGCGGTGATGGCCAATCTCAAGAATATGGGCTCCGGCCGCCGGCCAGTCGGCGCCTCGACCATCACCCAGCAGGTGGCGAAGAACTTCCTGCTTTCCTCCAAGCAGACCTATGACCGCAAGATCAAGGAAGCGATCCTGGCGCTGCGCATCGAGCAGGCCTATTCGAAGGACCGCATCCTCGAGCTCTACCTCAACGAGATCTATCTCGGCCTCGGCGCCTATGGCGTGGCCGGTGCGGCGCTCACCTATTTCGACAAATCGGTGACGGAGCTCAGCGTCGCCGAGGCGGCCTATCTCGCGGCTCTGCCGAAGGGACCGTCCAACTATCACCCCTTCCGCCAGACCGAGCGCGCCATCGAGCGCCGCAACTGGGTCATCGACCGCATGGTCGAGAACGGTTATGTGACGGAGGAGGACGGTGCGGCGGCCAAGGCGGAGCCCCTCGGCGTCACGCCGCGCGCCAACGGCAATTATCTCTTCGCCTCGGAATATTTCACCGAGGAAGTGCGTCGCCAGATCATCGCCAAATACGGCACGGATGCGCTCTATGAAGGCGGTCTGTCGGTCCGCACGACACTCGACCCGAAGCTCCAGGTCATGGCGCGCAGCGCGCTGCACAGCGGCCTCGTCAAATATGATCAGGCCCGGGGATATCGCGGCCCGGTAAAGCATATCGAGCTCGGCAGCGACTGGGGCGTGCCGCTGGGCGAGATCGAGGCCTTCTCGGACGTGCCGGAGTGGCAATTGGCGGTGGTGCTTGACGTCGGCAACGAAGGTGCCGACATCGGCCTGCAGCCGTCGCGGGAGGTTTCCGGTGCGCTCTCGAAGGAGCGCAAGCAGGGCTTCATCGCGGCCGCCGACATGAAATGGGCTTTGCGGCTCCTCGATGAGAACGACAAGCGCACCTCCGTCAAATCGCCGGAAGGCGTGCTGAAGGTGGGCGACGTCGTCTATGTCGAGAAGAAGGAGGGAAGCGACAGCGCCTATCTGCTGCGCCAGCCGCCGAAGATCGAAGGCGCCATGGTGGCCATGGATCCGCATACCGGCCGTGTTCTGGCGATGATCGGCGGCTTCTCCTATGCGGAATCGCAATTCAACCGCGCCACGCAGGCCTATCGCCAGCCCGGTTCGTCCTTCAAGCCGTTCGTCTATGCGGCCGCGCTCGACAATGGCTATACGCCGGCCTCCGTCGTGCTGGACGGCCCGATCGAGGTGGACCAGGGCGGCGAGCTTGGCATTTGGTCGCCGAAGAACTATTCGGGCAAGTTCGCCGGTCCTTCGACGCTTCGCTATGGTATCGAGCAGTCGCGCAACCTGATGACCGTGCGGCTTGCCAAGGACATGGGCATGAAGCTCGTGGCCGAATATGCAGAGCGGTTCGGGATCTATGACAAGATGCTGCCGGTCCTCGCCATGTCGCTGGGCGCAGGCGAGACGACGGTGCTGCGCATGGTCACGGCCTATTCGATCATCGCCAATGGCGGGCGCAGCATCGTGCCCTCGATGATCGACCGCATCCAGGACCGTTACGGCAAGACGATCTTCAAGCATGACCAGCGCAAATGCGAGGGCTGCACCGCCACGGCCTGGGTCAACCAGCCGGAGCCGGAGCTGATTGATGATCGCGATCAGGTGCTCGACCCGATGACCGCCTATCAGATCACCTCGATGATGGAAGGGGTGGTCCAGCGCGGCACGGCGCAGATCCTGAAGAGCCTCGACCGTCCGCTTGCCGGCAAGACTGGCACCACCAATGACGAAAAGGACGCCTGGTTCCTCGGCTTCACGCCCGATCTGGTCGTCGGCGTCTTCATGGGCTTCGATACGCCGACGCCGCTCGGCCACGGCTTCACCGGCGGCGGGCTCGCCGCGCCTGTGTTCAAGGATTTCATGGAGCAGGCGCTCGTCGGCAAGCCGAAGACTGATTTCCGCATACCGGAAGGCATGAAGCTGATCGCCATCAACCGGCGCAGCGGCATGCGCGCCGAGCCGGGCGGGCCGGATGTCATCATGGAAGCCTTCAAGCCGGGAACCGGCCCCGCCGACTCCTATTCCGTCATCGGCATGGACAGCTTCCGCGAGGGCGCGCCGATCACGCCGCAATCACCGCAGGCGACGCGCGCCATCACCTCGGGATCCGGCGGACTTTACTGATAAATCAGGGCCTGGAGCCTTTACACGCGGCGGAGCGGTCACTATGTTCCGCCGCGATTTTATTCTGCTAATGAAAGTGCAAGGAACGGATAGCGAATGCGAGCCGAAATCGAGACGCTTGTCGACGAAATCAAGCAGGGCGTAGGCCTGCTGAGGAGGCATCTTTGACTGGGATCAGTCACTGAAAAGGCTGGAATATCTCAACCAGCAAGCCGAAGACCCCAGCCTGTGGAACGATGCGCAGGAAGCCCAGAAGCTGATGCGCGAGCGCCAGCAGCTCGAGGACAGCATTTCTGAAATCCGCCGTCTCACGCAGTCGCTCGATGAAAGCGTCGAACTCATCGCCCTCGGCGAGGAAGAAGGCGACAAATCCATCGTCGAAGAGGCCGAGGAAACCATCCGCGCGCTCAAGCGCGATATCGACAAGCGGCAGATCGATACGCTGCTCTCTGGCGAGGCCGATGCCAACGATACCTACCTCGAAGTGCATGCCGGTGCCGGCGGCACGGAGAGCCAGGACTGGGCGTCGATGCTCTTGCGCATGTATACGCGTTGGGCCGAGCGCAGCGGCATGAAGGTCGAAGTGCTCGAAGTGCATGATGGCGAGGAAGCCGGCATCAAATCCGCGACGATCCTGGTCAAGGGACACAATGCCTATGGCTTGCTGAAGACCGAATCGGGCGTGCACCGGCTGGTGCGCATCTCGCCCTACGATTCGAATGCGCGGCGTCATACGTCATTCGCCAGCATCTGGGTCTATCCGGTGGTCGATGACAATATCGAGGTGGCGGTATCGGAATCCGATGTCCGCATCGATACCTACCGCGCTTCCGGCGCCGGCGGCCAGCACGTCAACACGACCGATTCGGCGGTGCGCATCACGCACATCCCGACCGGCATCGTCGTGCAGTGCCAGGCCGAGCGATCGCAGCACAAGAACCGGGCAACCGCCTGGGCGATGCTGCGGGCGCGCCTCTATGAGGAAGAGCTGAAGAAGCGCGAGGAAGCCGCCGACGCCGTTGCCGCCTCCAAGACGGATATCGGATGGGGACACCAGATACGCTCCTATGTGCTGCAGCCCTACCAGCTGGTAAAGGACCTGCGTACAGGCGTGGAAAGCACCAGCCCGCAGGACGTTCTCGACGGCGAACTCGATCCTTTCATGGAGGCAGCGCTCGCGCATCGCGTCCATGGTGGCGACGTGCAGGTCGAAGACATCGCCTGATAAAGAAAAAGCCCGGCTCGCCGGGCTTTTTTTCCTTAAAGCAATTTCTCTATCTGTCGGCCGGTTTTCAGGAAATTCGCGGGGTTTACCGCCTCGCCGTTGCGGCGGATTTCATAGTGCAGGTGCGGGCCGGTCGAGCGACCGGTGCTGCCGGCTTCCCCGATGACCGTGCCGAACGAGACTTTCTGGTTCTCGCTTACCAGGATCCGGCTCAAATGCGCATAGCGGCTGGTGAAGCCGTTGCCGTGGTCGATCTCCACCATGTTTCCATAGCCGCCATTGCGCCCGGCCTTGGTGACGATGCCGCCGGCGGTTGCCGTGATGCGCTGCCCCCTATGGGCACGAAAATCGATCCCCGCATGAAAGGCAGGAGTGCCGAGCAGCGGATCGCGCCGCACGCCGAACAGGCTGGTGACGGGCATGCCGGGCGCGGGATTAGCGATCGGTAGCGTCCGCACCGTCTTCTTCAGGCGGTCGAGCCGGTCGAGTGCTGTGTCGAGGTCCTGCAATTGCACATCGAAATTCTCGACCGTTTCAGCCGGCGAATCGGCGGCAATCAGCGGGCCGCCCATCCCTGCCTCATCGTCCTGGTCTTCGATCTTCAGCCCGGCGGCGTTAAGCGTATCGGCAATATTGTCGGCCGTCTCAAAGGCGCTTTCGGTCAGGTCGCGCACCTTGTGGAACTGCTCGGTCTCGATCTGCTGCAGCGAATGATTGATGGTCTGGAAGATCTCCTCGGCCTTTTCCGTCGTCGATTCGCCTGAAAGCCCTTCGGAAGATCGCAGCATATCGCTTCCGCTGCCCGTTGCGGCGCTGGCGGGCACCGGTCCGGTGATGATGGGATCAATGCCGGCGAAGGCTGCATCGGCCGGATCATCGGTCGAGAGAAGCTGCGTCTGCTGCTCCAGGGTTTCGGGCTTGACTTCCGGAACGGGAATGCCGCCATTGGCGCGCTTCAGCAGGGGAGCAAGGCGACCGCTGCGCCGGGTCAATGTCTTCTGCCGCTCGATCAGCTCGGCGACCTTGTCCTCCATCACCCGCTGGTCGAGCAACTGACGGCTGGTGATCCTGTCCACCTGCGCACGCAGCGCCGAGATCCGGTCCTCATAAAGCTGCTGCATCCGCGCCTGGCGGGCAACGTTCGCGCCGATCAGATCATCGCGCATGACGAGATAGGATGTTGCCAGCAGATAACCGATCGCGGCGGCGGCGCAGACGGAGCCGCCGATGGCAAGCATCCAGGGGCGGATGGTGAAATGGCTGATCTCATCGCCGCGCGCTATGATGATCGTATGCGGCTCTTTTCGTTTGGCGAAAAGGGAAGGGCGGCTTTGATCGGTCACTGGTCTGGCCATTCGATATGGGACGATATCAGATGGGCCGATTACACTCTGTTAGGGTTAACAAAGCCTTGCCGCGATAGCGGAAAGCCCGAAAATGCAGGCCATATCAGGTGGAAAGTGGCGAAAGCGCGCGGTAGAAGGAGGGCGTCAGGCCGGCTTCGGCACGGGCCAGGTCGTTGAAGGGCGGTTTCAGCTCGCCGCGGAAGTTGAGACGCACCAGTTCCTGGAATCGCGCCACGGGATCGATCCGGTTGCGGGCGCAGAAAAACCGGAACCATTTGGCGCCAACGGCGACATGCCTTTTCTCGTCATTGTAGATCGTATCGAGAATGGCAGCGGTTTCGGTATCGCCGATCTCCAGCATCTTCTCGATCAATGAGGGCGTGACGTCGAGGCCGCGCGCTTCCAGGATCAGCGGCACCACGGCCAGCCGCGCCTGGAGGTCGTTTCTGGTCTGGTGGGCTGCCTGCCACAGCCCGTCATGGGCCGGCATGTCGCCGTAATCGGCTTTGAGCGCCCGCAGGCGGTTGCGCAGCAGCGTGAAATGACGCGCCTCGTCGTCGGCCACTTTCATCCAGCCGTCGAAGAAACTGCGCGGCACCGGCTGCGCCGCAAAACGCGCAACGATGTCGAGCGCAAGATCGATGGCGTTGAGCTCGATATGGGCCAGCGCATGCATGAGCGCGATGCGGCCGGCCTCGGTGTTGAGCGAACGCTTCTTGAGCATGCGCGGCGGCACGAGCTCCGGCTTTTCCGGCCGGCCCGGCCTTTCCGGGATCGGCGGGTCGAGGGGGCTGCGCACCGAAAGGGTACGCGCGAACCAGCGTGCGGCCGTTTCACGCGTCAGGCGGACCTTGAGGTCGAGATCATCGGCAAGAATGGCCCGTATGGCGCCGCCACGCAGGCTTGCCTCCATCAGCACCGCGGAAGCCATCCGTTTCACAGCGCCTTTGCGGCTTCCAGCACTTCGGCGGCGTGGCCGGGGACCTTCACCTTGCGCCAGACGCGGATGATTTTGCCGTCCGGCCCGATGAGGTAGGTGGTGCGCTCGACACCCATATATTTGCGCCCGTACATGCTTTTCTCCACCCAGACGCCGTAGGCCTGCAGCACGGTCTTTTCCTCATCCGCCGCGAGTTCGACGCTCAGATCGTGTTTGACCTTGAACTTGTCGTGTTTCTTGACGCTATCGGGCGACATGCCGATGACGGTCACGCCGATCTCGTCGAAAGCGCTTTTCAATCCGGAAAATTCTATGGCCTCCTGCGTACAACCACTGGTATCATCCTTGGGATAAAAATAGAGGACGACCGGCTTGCCCCTGAATGCGGAGAGCGAAAGCGTTCCGCCGCCGTCGCGAGGGAGGGAAAAATCGGGCGCGATGTCGCCAATATCCGGAGCAGCCATATCAATGCCTTTCTTTTGTGGATGTGCGTGCGTGTTGGATGATGTTTCGGTGGCGGGGCGCCGGGCTCCATCTTCCAAAATCGGTGTTCTTTCGATCCTGAAATTCGATACCATTCGAATGTCGGCCTCATGGCGAGTTTCAGAATCGAAAGGACACCGGTACTTTTAGGTTCTAGTGGAATAATGATGATTGCGGGAATCGTCCATGACATTCCTGCGAGGTTCTGGTCTATCGGCGTGGGAATTTGACAGCGAAGCACGAAAAAATCCGCTTCCGAAAGCGCGATATAAGAGAACTGCACCTCTACCCCTCGGCTTGCGAGCAGGCAGCGCCGCCTGTTCACTGTCCACGCAGCCGCTCGCTCGTCTGGCTGACCTGCCGCAGCCTGCTTTCGCTTGTGATCCTCTTCGCCATCATCGCGGTTGGAGCTTTTGTGATCCTGCGCGGCGGCATCAGCGGCGAGGCGCTAACCCGCGAGGCGCGCAACGCACTGCAGTCGGTGGCGGGCAATGATGCTGTGACCTCGCTTTCCGGCGCCCGCATTTCCCTCGACCAGCGCTACCATATCGCGCTCGAGGCCACGGATGTCTCCGTCTCGGACAATAAGGAGGGCTTTTCCGTCGACGGGATTCGCGCGGTCCGCCTGGGGCTTGCGCCTCTGGCGCTTTTGACGGGAGAGGTTCGCATCGCAAGGGTGGAGGTCGACGGTGCCGATATCAGGCTGCCCGAAACGGAGGAGACGCAGGGACTGCTCGCCTCATTGCCGCGTGATTCCAGGGGGCTCATCAATTTCGGCGCGGCTTCGCAATTGCTGTTCGACGCGATCGCGCAGCGCGTCGCGCTTCTCGATCAGCGCTCGACGCGCTCGATCGTGGTGCTGAACACCACCATCCGGTTCAAGCTGATGGGCGAGGACAAGACGCTTGGAGTCGAGAAGGCGAGCCTGACCGAGAAGAAGGACGGCATGATCGCGCTGGAGGGGACCTTCAACTGGGAAGGCAGGGCGATCGCGCTGACCGGCGAGGTGGAGCGCGGCGGTGATGCGGGCGTGTCCGCGTTCACGGCGAATATCGACGGCATTCCCTTCAACATCGATCCGCCCCCGGAAATCACCGAGGAAATCGCAGGCGGGAAGGTCAACCCGGCGCATTTCCGGTTCCGTGGCGATGCGCATCTGCAGCTCGCCGGCAAAGCGGCGGTTGCAAACGAGCCGGCGCAGATCACCGGCCAGCTGAGCATCGCCGAGGGTAAGATGGACCTTGGGCGCAATGCGGATGTCCCGGCGGCGGCGGTGCTGAATTTCGAGCAGGTGGTCGGCAGCGGAAAGATTGAGCTGCAACCCTCAACCCTGAAGCTCGGTGGCGTGGAAGCCCGGTTCAACGGCGCCATCGGCCCTGAGCCGGGGAATGTTGACCCCGCCTATCGCTTCGAGATCGTCACCAGCTCGGCGGTTTCGGCGCCGAGCGAGTCGACCGAACCGGCATTGCCGTTCGCGGTGCGCATCGCCGGGCGCTATCTCAACGAAAAGGACCAGCTCGATTTCAACGACCTGAGCATCAAGACGGCAGGCGGCGAGTTGTACGGTCAGGGCAGCATGACCTTCGGCAATGGCACGCCTGAGACGATCTTCCTCCTGCGCATTCCCGAAATGCCGGTGGCGCATGCCAAGCAGCTCTGGCCGATCGATGTGGCGGATGGCGCCCGCCTTTGGGTGCTCACCAATCTCTATGGCGGAAAGCTGACCAACAGCCGGATCGATATCGCCTTTCCCGGTGGGCGGTTCAACGGTCCGGGAAGGCCGCCGCCGCTGACCGAGGACGAGATAAAGGCCGATTTCTTCATCTCCGACACGCGTTTCGACGTCGTCGGCGACCTGCCGCCGGTGCGCGATGCCGCCGGCGCCGTCTCCGTGCGCGGCGCACACACCACGGTGACGCTTGAAAAAGGCACCGCCTATACGCCGAGTAACCGGCGGGCGGACGTCTCCAAAGGCACGCTGATCATCCCCTGGGGGCCGCAGCGGCCGGTGCTGGCCGATCTCGACATCACCGTGAAAGGGGATGCGGCGGCGATCGCCGAGATCATCAGCTACAAGCCGATCGACGCGCTGAAACATGCGCCCTTCACGCCGGAGGAGGTGACAGGCGACGTCTCGTCACGCATCTTCGTCACCTTCCCGGTCACCCGCGATGCGCCGGAAGGCAGCCTGAAGTGGAATGCCGATCTCGATTTCTCCGGTCTCGATATCGCAAAGCCGATCGACGACCAGAAGGTGACCGATGCCAAGGGCACGCTCCAGATCACGCCCGATCTGGCGCAGATCAAGGCCGACGCCAGGCTGAACGGTGTTCCGGCGACGCTGGACCTGACAGAGCCGATCGGCGATTCCCCTGTCAAGAAACAGCAGACCATCAGGATGGAGCTCGATGACAAGGCCCGGGCGAAGGTGCTGCCGGGGCTGAATGACATCTTTTCCGGCACGATGGTCGTCGATCTCGGCATGGCGAACGGCGACGAGCGCCCCGTCACCATCGATCTGACCAGGACGGAAATCAACATCCCCTGGATCGGCTGGAAGAAGGGCGCCGGCGTTCCCGCCAAGGCCAGGCTGACCCTCACGTCGGACCGTCTGGACGGCAAGGATTTCGAGATCAGGGATTTCGATCTCTCGGGCGACGCCTTCCGCCTGCAGGGCGATCTCACAGTCTCGGATGGTGATCTGCGTTCGGCGAACTTCAAGCAGGTCCGCTTCAACCGGACCGACGACATGCGGGTCAAGATCAGCCTGATCAGCGGCGGTGGCTATCGAGCCGACATCACCGGCTCCTCCTTCGATGCGCGCGCTCTCTTGAAGCAGGTCACTTCGAGCGGCGGCTCCACCGGAGCGGATGGCGGGGCGAAGACCCGTCTCGTCGTCAATGCCGAGCTCGACAGCGTCCTCGGCTTCAATTCCGAGACGCTGCAGGACGTGGCCGTGTCTTATGAAGGGGTCGGCTCGGCCGTTTCCGGCCTTTCGATCCATGCAAAGACGGCCTCGGGCAAGGCTTTCACCGCGACGACCAGCACCCAGAGCGGGGCCAAATCGGTTTCGCTCCAGTCCTCGGACGCGGGGGCGGTGCTGCGCTTCTTCGACTATTACGACAAGATGCGGGGCGGCGCGATCAACGCCAGCCTGACGGCGCAGGGCGACGGACCGCTGCGCGGGCAGGTGGCGGCGCGCGATTTCGCCATCGTCGACGAACCGCGGCTTTCCAAGATCGTCTCCAGCCCGCCGCCGAATGGCGGCACCAGCCTCAATGAGGCAGTCCGCAAGGATATCGATGTCTCGCGCGTCCAGTTCGACCGCGGCTATGCGCAGATCGAAAAGGGCAAGGGCTATGTCTCGCTGCAGCGCGGCGTGGTGCGCGGGCCGCTGATCGGAACGACGTTCCAGGGCATGCTCTATGACCAGAACGGCAATATGTCGATCACCGGAACCTTCATGCCCGCCTATGGCCTCAACCGGCTCTTCGGTGAACTGCCAATCCTCGGCGCGCTGCTCGGCAACGGGCGCGACCGCGGCCTGATCGGCATCACCTACAAGCTCACCGGCAGCGCCAAGCAGCCGCAGATCATCGTCAACCCGATCTCCGTCATGGCGCCGGGCATCTTCCGCTCGATCTTCGAATTTCAGTAAAAATAACGCCGTGCATCCAGGGGGTGCACGGCGGCTTTAATTCATCTGATTTACGACGTGCCGGAATTATGCCGGCCGGACGAGGACGTGCTTCTTCTTGCCCAGCGACAGCTTGATCACCCCCTCGGCGGTCAGCTTATCCGCGCCGACCGTTGCGCGTTCGTCCTTCACCGCTTCGTCATTGATGCGCACCGCACCACCCTGGATATGACGGCGCGCCTCGCCGTTCGAGCCAGCCAAGCCCGCCGTGACGAGCAGCGCCTGCACGCCCATGCCGGCCTGCAGCGTGTCGCGAGGGACTTCCACGGAGGGGAGGTTCTCGGCGAGCGCCCCTTCCTCGAAAGTCTTGCGCGCCGTCTCAGCGGCTTCTTCGGCCGCCTTGCGGCCATGCAGAAGCGCCGTCACTTCGGTGGCAAGGATCTTCTTCGTCTCGTTGATCTCCGAGCCGCCCAGGCTCGACAGCCGCGCGATCTCATCGAGCGGCAATGTGGTGTAGAGCTTCAGGAAGCGCTCGACATCGGCATCCTCGGTGTTGCGCCAGTACTGCCAGAAATCATAGGGGGAGAGCAGATCGGCATTGAGCCAGACCGCGCCGGAGAGGGATTTGCCCATCTTGGCACCAGAAGCGGTGGTCAGCAGCGGTGAGGTCAACGCATAGAACTGGGTATCGAGCATGCGGTGACCGAGATCGACACCGTTTATGATATTGCCCCATTGGTCCGAGCCGCCCATCTGCAGCTTCACGCCGTAACGCTTGTAAAGCTCCACGAAATCATAGGCCTGAAGGATCATGTAATTGAATTCGAGGAAGGAAAGCGACTGTTCGCGCTCAAGCCGGAGCTTGACCGAATCGAAGGACAGCATGCGGTTGACCGAGAAGTGGCGGCCGACATCGCGCAGGAATTCGAGATAGTTCAGACCGCGCAGCCAATCGGCATTGTTGACCATGATTGCATCGGTGTTGCCGTCGCCGAAAGTGAGATAGTTGCTGAAGACGTTTTTGATGCCTTCCATATTGCTGGCGATGGTCTCCTCGGTCATCAGCTTGCGCGCCTCGTCCTTGAAGGACGGATCGCCGACCATACCGGTGCCGCCACCCATCAGGGCGATCGGCCGATGGCCGGTCTGCTGCATCCAGTAGAGCATCATGATCTGGATGAGGCCGCCGGCATGCAGGCTCGGGGCCGTGGGGTCGAAGCCGATATAGCCGGTCACGATTTCCTTCTGGAACAGCGTGTCGAGACCGGTTTCATCAGAAATCTGATGAATGAACCCGCGCTCGGAAAGCGTGCGAAGAAAATCGGATTTGAAGCCGGACATCGTCCCTTTTCCTGTCTTGTCTGAAATGGCGTGTCTAGGTCACGCAACCTGTATTGAATGGACGGGGCGCTTTAACATCATTCAGGGTCGAATCACAAGAAAGCAGCGTCGTGACCGAGATAAAACAGGCGATCGGACTGATGAGCGGCACGTCGATGGACGGCATCGACATCGCTCTGATCCGCACGGACGGACATTCCCTAGTGGAAAGAGGGCCATCGTCGAGCGTCAGCTATTCCGACGGTTTCCGCGCGCGGCTGAAGCAGGGGCTCATTGATGCCCGCGCCATTCGTTCGCGCGACGAGCGACCCGGCATATTGGTGCAACTCGAGCGGGATCTGACGCTGCTTCATGCCATCGCCGTCAATGATTTCCTGCATATCCATACGATCGAGCGGAAGGCTATCGATCTCATCGGCTTTCACGGTCAGACGGTGCTGCATCGTCCCGACGAAGCGTTGACGGTGCAGATCGGCGACGGCCCGCTGCTTGCCGCCGAGACCGGTATTCCGGTCGTCTACGACATGCGTGCCAACGACATGGCGCATGGCGGGCAGGGCGCGCCGCTGATTCCGGCCTACCATGCGGCCCTCGCCGCCGGCCTCGCAGGACACTGCGAGGCGCCGGTGGTCTTCGTCAATATCGGCGGCATCTCGAATTTGACCTATGTGGGGCAGGACGGGACACTGGCCGCCTTCGACAGCGGCCCCGGCAATATGCTGATCGACCAGTGGGTGGAGGCGCATACCGGCGCAGCCTTCGATGCCGACGGTGCGATCGCCGCAAGCGGCACCGTGGACGAGGCCCTGGCCGAGCGTTATCTCTCGCATGCCTTCTTCACCGGCAATATCCGCCGTTCGCTCGATAGGAGCGACTTTCTACCGCCGAAAAAGGGAGAAATCCCGCTTGCCGACGGCGCGCGGACGCTGGCCTTCGTCAGCGCCGCCGCGATCCTGAAATCCGCCGGTCATCTGCCGCAAAGGCCGAAAACCTATGTGGTGAGCGGCGGCGGGCGCAGGAATGCCGCTATCATGCAGTCGCTGGAGGAATTGGCGGCCGGGCAGGGCGCAAGCGTATTGAGCGCGGACAGTATGGGGCTTGACGGCGACGCGATGGAGGCGGAGGCCTGGGCCTATCTTGCCGTGCGTTCGCAGGATGGATTGCCGCTCACCTGGCCCACGACAACGGGATGCGATGCCCCGGTGAGCGGGGGAGTTCTGGCGAGGCCGGCTCGTGAATGGTGAATGGAATGAACTCCATTCACCATTTTACTATTCACTTCTCACCGCAGACGCTTAGGCTTCGCCTCGACCAGCTCTCCGTTCAGGCGGCGGTCGAGATAGTCGGCGCATTCGGCGATGAGTTCATCCCCCTTGCCGGAGAAGAAATGGTTGGCGCCGGGGATCGTCTTCTGCGTGATGGTGATGCCCTTCTGGGTCTTCAGCTTGTCGACCAGACCCTGCACGTCCTTGGGCGGAGCCACCTTGTCCTGATCGCCATGGATGATGAGGCCGGAGGAGGGGCAGGGTGCCAGGAAGGAGAAATCATAGGTGTTGGGCTGCGGCGCGACCGAGATGAAGCCTTCGATCTCCGGGCGGCGCATCAGGAGCTGCATGCCGATCCAGGCGCCGAAGGAATAGCCGGCGACCCAGCAGGTCTTGGAATCGGGGTGCAGCGACTGCACCCAGTCGAGCGCGCCTGCCGCATCCGACAATTCGCCCGAACCATGGTCGAACTCGCCCTGGCTGCGGCCGATGCCGCGAAAATTGAAACGCAGGGTGGTGAAGCCGCGCTGCTGGAACATATAAAACAGATCGTAAACGATCTTGTTGTTCATCGTGCCGCCGAACTGCGGATGCGGGTGAAGGACGATCGCAATCGGTGCGTTCTTCTCTTTCGACGGCTGGTAACGGCCCTCGAGGCGTCCGGCTGGTCCGTTGAAAATGACTTCAGGCATGTATACTCCACTCTCTGCTCGCCATTCCGGCGATTTCGGCAATGCGGCCTTGACGGGTCGGCGCATTGCTCGTAAATCTTGACTTTAGAACTCTTCAAAACTGGACATGATGACCAGTGCAGGAGCGGTTAGATAGGCTGTTCCGGGTTCGAATTTCAAGAAAATTGCGCTTATCTTGGCGTGTTGACGAGGAATGAAGAGAAAGAGCTGCAGGATATGAGCGCCAGCCGCATCTATCTTGACTACAACGCCAGCGCGCCGCTGACCGAAGATGCGCGTGAAGCGATTGTGGCCGCTCTTGCCCTCACTGGAAATCCGTCCTCGGTGCACCAGGAAGGGCGCGCGGCGCGGGCGCTTATCGAGGCGGCGCGCAGGGATGTCGCCTCCCTCGTCAATGCCCGGCCGGACCATGTGTTCTTCACGTCGGGTGCAACGGAAGCGGCATCGATGCTGCTGACACCGCATTACACGATGGGGCGGGCCGCCATGCGGCTTTCCCGGGCCTATGTCGGGGCGACGGAGCACCCCTGCGTTCTCTCGGGCGGGCAGTTTCCCGAGGAGCAGATCAGTATCATCCCCGTGGATGCCAATGGCCTCCTGTATCTTGCTGCGCTCAAGGCTCTGCTTTCGGCGCATGACAAGTCGGAAGGGCTGCCGCTTGTCGCCGTCCAGGCCGCCAACAATGAGACAGGCGTCATCCAGCCGACCGCCGAAGTGGCCGCGATCACCAAGGAGGCAGGCGGGCTGCTCGTGGTCGATGCGGTGCAGGCCGCAGGGCGAATTCCGCTCGATATTACAAATAATTGCGGTGATTATCTCATCCTTTCCTCACACAAGATCGGTGGTCCGAAGGGTGTCGGCGCCATCATCGCCCATTCCGATCTGGTGATGCCGCGGGCGCTGGTCCGCGGCGGTGGGCAGGAGAAGGGGCATCGCGCCGGCACCGAGGCGCTGCCGCTGATTGCCGGCTTCGGCGCGGCGGCGAGGGCAGCCAAAGCGCGGCTCGATGCCGGCGGCTGGCCAGCCGATACAAGGAACATGATGGAGGCCGGCATCAGGCGCATTGCCCCCGATGCGTTGATTTACGGCGCCGATGCGCCCCGGCTGCCCAACACGACCTTCTTCTCGCTTGCCGGCATGAAAGCGGAGACCGTGCAGATCGCCTTCGACCTTGCCGGCATTGCGCTTTCGGCGGGCTCGGCCTGTTCGTCGGGAAAGGTTGGGGCGAGCCATGTGCTGGCGGCGATGGGGCATGAGGAAAATCTCGGCGCTTTGCGCGTTTCGCTGGCGCCGGAAACCGACGAGGAAACGGTCAGCCGTTTCCTCGATATCCTGGGCAAGATCGTCGAGCGGCGGGATCGCGCAAAAGTGAGGGCGGTAGACGCCGCATGAAATGATAGGCATGCCGCGGGAAAACGGCGCGGCTTGCCTTGAAATTCCGGTACATCCGGTTTTAAACGCGTGCAAGCGTAACTACATAGGGGCAGTAAATTGCTGTCTTGACGTTTCGAACTGTCGGGCCTTGACCCCGACCTGGATGGAGAACGCCAATGCCTGCTGTGCAGGAAACGATCGAACAGGTCCGCAATATCGATGTGGACCAGTATAAATACGGTTTTGAAACCCTCATCGAGACCGACAAGGCTCCCAAAGGCCTCAGCGAAGAGATCATCCGTTTCATCTCGGCGAAGAAGAACGAGCCGGATTGGATGCTGGAATGGCGCCTGGAAGCCTATCGCCGCTGGCTGACCATGGAAGAGCCGACCTGGGCGCGCGTCAATTATCCCAAGATCGACTTCCAGGACATCCATTATTACGCCGCACCGAAGAATCAGGCCGGCCCGAAATCCCTCGACGAGGTGGATCCGGAGCTGCTGGCGACCTATGAGAAGCTCGGCATCCCGTTGAAGGAGCAGGAAATCCTGGCGGGCGTGCGCAAGGCGGGCGAGCCCGGCCCTTCTGATGAGGAAGAGCCTTCGGACAATGTCTATAATTCGGGCCGCGTCGCCGTTGATGCGGTGTTCGACTCGGTATCCGTCGTCACCACCTTCAAGAAGGAACTGGCCAAGGCAGGCGTGATCTTCTGCTCGATTTCGGAGGCCATCCGCGAGCATCCGGAGCTGGTGAAGAAATATCTGGGCTCGGTGGTGCCGGCCTCGGACAATTTCTATGCGACGCTCAATTCCGCGGTCTTCACCGACGGGTCCTTCGTCTATGTGCCGAAGGGCGTGCGCTGCCCGATGGAGCTTTCCACCTATTTCCGCATCAACGAGAAGAACACCGGCCAGTTCGAGCGCACGCTGATCATCGCCGATGAGGGGGCATACGTCTCCTATCTGGAAGGCTGCACCGCACCGCAGCGCGACGAGAACCAGTTGCACGCCGCTGTCGTCGAGCTGGTGGCGCTGGACGATGCGGAGATCAAGTACTCCACTGTCCAGAACTGGTATCCGGGCGACAAGGACGGCAAGGGCGGCATCTATAATTTCGTCACCAAGCGTGGCGACTGCCGCGGCAAGAACTCCAAGATCTCCTGGACACAGGTCGAGACCGGCTCGGCCATCACCTGGAAATATCCGTCCTGCATCCTGCGCGGCGACAACTCGCGTGGGGAATTCTACTCGATCGCCGTTTCCAACGGGCACCAGCAGATCGATTCCGGCACCAAGATGATCCATCTCGGCAAGAACACGTCGAGCCGCATCATCTCGAAGGGCATTTCGGCCGGCAAGTCGAACAACACCTATCGCGGCCAGGTTTCGGTCCACCGCAAGGCGGAGAACGCGCGCAACTTCACCAATTGCGACTCGCTCCTGATCGGCAATGACTGCGGTGCGCATACCGTGCCCTATATCGAGGCAAAGAACTCGACCGCCCAGATCGAACACGAGGCGACGACCTCGAAGATCTCCGATGATGCGAAGTTCTATGTGATGCAGCGCGGCATTCCGGAAGAAGAGGCGATCGCGCTCATCGTCAACGGCTTCGTCAAGGAAGTCATCCAGGAGCTGCCGATGGAATTCGCCGTCGAGGCGCAGAAGCTGATCGGCATCAGCCTCGAAGGCAGCGTCGGGTGATGAACGCTGTCACCACCGCCGTCATCCTCGGGCTTGTCCCGAGGATCTACCGTCCGGCGGAGTGAGAGGTGACTGGCTTTGTCTATATGATGTCGGACAAGCCACGAGGAGTAATCTATACCGGCGTGACCAGCGACTTGCATGGGCGCGTATGGGAGCACCGGAATGATGTGCACACAGGTTTTACCTGGAAGTACAAGGCGAAATGTCTCGTTTGGTTCGAACGGCACCCGAACATCGTTCTCGCGATTCAACGGGAAAAGTCATTGAAGCGTTATCTGCGCAAATGGAAGTTCAACCTGATTGAAGAATTGAACCCGACGTGGCTGGATTTGTACGAGCATATCGACGAGATCGAAAACACCCATCGACCACATGAGAATACGAAAATGTGGGATGACTACAATTGAGAAGCCGATAGATCCTCGGGACAAGCCCGAGGATGACGGTCGCGGGGGCCAGCCCCCAGGAACACGATGAACTGGATGTAAGAAATGTTAGAAATCAAGAACCTGCATGCCCGTATCGCCGAAGACGGCACCGAGATCATCCGCGGCCTGAACCTGACGGTGAAGGCAGGCGAGGTCGCCGCGATCATGGGCCCGAACGGCTCGGGCAAGTCGACCCTTTCCTATATCCTCGCCGGCCGCGAGGACTATGAGGTGACGGAGGGTGACATTCTCTACAATGGCGAATCGATCCTCGATCTCGACCCGGCGGAACGCGCCGCGAAGGGCATCTTTCTCGCCTTCCAGTATCCGATGGAGATACCGGGCGTCGCCACGATGGAATTCCTGAAAGTCGCCATGAACGAGCAGCGCAAGGCGCGCGGCGAGGAAGAACTGAAGATTCCGGAATTCATGAAGCGCGTGAAGGATGCGGCCAATCTCCTGTCGATGGATATGGCGATGCTGAAGCGCCCGCTCAATGTCGGCTTCTCCGGCGGCGAGAAGAAGCGCGCCGAAATCCTGCAGATGAAGCTGCTTGAACCTTCCCTTTGCGTCCTCGATGAGACCGATTCAGGCCTCGATATCGATGCGCTGAAGATCGTGTCGGAAGGCGTCAACGCGCTGCGTTCGCCCGACCGCGCCATTGTCGTCATCACCCACTATCAGCGCCTGCTCGACTATATCGTGCCTGACAGCGTGCATGTGCTCTACAAGGGCCGGGTGATCAAGTCCGGCGACAAGACGCTGGCGCGGCAGCTCGAAGAAAACGGTTATGCCGAAATCATCGGCGAAGCGGCCTAAAGGGGAGTGGCGATGAACGTTCACACCTCACCAAGGACACCAGCGGAAACGGCGCTGGTCGATGCGTTCAGCGAGCGCGTCGGTGATCTGCCGGGCAATGCCGATGTCGCCGTTGCCCGTGATACGGCGCTCGAGGCGCTGAAGATCCAGGGCCTGCCCTCACGGCGCATCGAAAGCTGGCACTATACCGATCTGCGTACGCTGCTGCGCTCCGTCGCGCCGTTTGATGCGGCCGCCGGCTCGCAGCCGATCGCGCCGCTGGTTACGGGGTCGACCGTCGCCGCCGTTTCCAACGGCACGACCATTTCGGCCGGACAGGTCGATGGCGTCACCTTCGAAAAGTTGGGCGACAAGCTTGCCAACGGCACCTTCGCGCCGTCGCTTGCAACGCGCAGCACCGACGATGTGATCGGCCAGATCAATGCGGCTTATGTGACCGACGGCTGGTCTGTCGATATTGCCGAGGGCACGGAACTCGACGCGCCTCTCGAACTGCAGAACTTGCAGAAGTCGGGCCAGGGCCATGTGCGGTTCCCCGTTCGTGTGGGCAAGCAGGCCAAGGCGACCATCGTCGAGCGCCAGTATGGCGGCGAGGGCGAAGCCTTTTCCTCCTCCATCAGCGAGCTGACGGTGGCCGATGGTGCTGAAATTATCTGGATCATCCTGCGCCAGCACAGCGACACCTCCTCGGTGCAGCTCGGCCAGTTCAACGCCGTGCTCGGCAAGGATGCAAAGCTCACGCTTTTCATCGTCAATGCCGGCGGCAAGCTGGTGCGCCAGGAGGTGCATCTGCAGGCGAGGGGCGAGGGTTCGGATTTCCAGCTCCGCGGCATCAACCTGCTCGGCGGCCAAACTCATACCGACATCACCATGACGGTCGGCCATCTGGTGGAGAACACCACTTCGACCGAGATCGTGCGCAATGTCGTTACCGGCCGGGCGCGTGGAGCGTTCCAGGGCATGATCCGCGTCGCCCAGATCGCGCAGAAGACCGATGCAAGGATGGCCTGCAACTCGCTGCTTCTCTCCGATGATGCCGAGTTCGACGCCAAGCCGGAGCTGGAAATCTTCGCCGATGACGTGGCCTGCGGCCATGGCGCGACGGTGACGGAGATCGATCAGGATCATCTCTTCTACCTGATGGCCCGCGGCATTCCCGAAAAGACGGCACGCGGACTTCTGGTAAAGGCGTTCGTGGCCGAGATCATAGAGGAACTCGAAGACGAGCCGCTGGTCGAGGTGCTGGAAGGCCTGTTGGAAGAGTGGCTTTCGGCGCACGGGTGATTGGGTTTCCTGTCTGCCTGCTGGGCAGGGTCCTCTCCGGTCGTCATCCTCGGGCTTGACCCGAGGATCCACGGCAAAGAGGCGGAATACGATGGGAAATGAACACTGTCCCGCTCGCTGGAACGCGTGGTTGTGGCGAGCAAGGTTGATGCTCCTTGGCCATGGATCCTCGGGTCAAGCCCCAGGATGACGACTGGAGAGGAAGGGGTAACAGGAACGAACATGGACCAGAAAGTCGAAAACGCCCCATACGACGTCGACGCAATCCGTCGTGATTTCCCCATTCTCTCGCGGGAGGTGCATGGCAAGCCGCTCGTCTATCTCGATAATGGCGCTTCGGCGCAGAAGCCGCAGGCCGTTATCGATGCGGTGACCTACGCCTATTCCAACGAATATGCGAATGTGCACCGCGGACTGCATTTCCTGTCGAATGCTGCGACGGATGCCTATGAGAAAGCGCGGGGTACCGTTCGCCGGTTCCTCAATGCCGCTTCGGTGGATGAAATCGTCTTCACTAAATCCGCGACCGAGGCGATCAACACGGTCGCCTATGGCTACGGCATGCCGAATATAGGCGAAGGCGACGAGATCGTGCTTTCCATCATGGAGCACCATTCAAACATCGTGCCGTGGCATTTCATCCGTGAGCGGCAGGGCGCAAAGCTCATCTTCGCGCCGGTCGATGACGAGGGCGTGTTCCATATCGAGGAATTCGAGAAGCGGCTGACGGATCGTACCAAGCTCGTCGCCATCACCCATATGTCGAACATGCTGGGCACGGTGACGCCGATCAAGCGCATCGTCGAGATCGCTCATGCCCGGGGTATCCCGGTGCTGGTCGACGGCAGCCAGGGTGCGGTGCATCTGCCCGTCGATGTGCAGGAACTGGGCTGCGACTGGTATGTCCTTACCGGCCACAAGGTCTATGGTCCCTCTGGTATCGGCGTCCTCTATGGACGCGCCGAGATGCTGGAGAAGATGCGTCCGTTCCAGGGCGGCGGCGAGATGATCGAGGAGGTGACGGAGGAAACCGTCACCTACAATCACCCGCCGCATCGCTTCGAGGCCGGCACGCCGCCGATCGTGCAGGCGATCGGGCTGGGCGCCGCGCTGGAATATATGGAGCGGATCGGGCGGCAGGCGATCCTGGCGCATGAGGAATCCCTGCGCGACTATGCTCAAGAGCAGCTCCGCAAGATCAACAGCTTGCGCATCTTCGGCAATGCGCCCGACAAGGGGGCGATTATCTCCTTCGAGCTTGAGGGCATCCACGCCCATGACGTGTCGATGGTGATCGACCGGTCGGGCGTGGCGGTGCGCGCCGGCACCCATTGCGCGCAGCCATTGCTTAAACGCTTCGGCGTCACCTCGACATGCCGTGCCTCCTTCGCCATGTATAATACCAAGGCCGAAGTGGATGCGCTTGCCGAAGCGCTGGAAAAGGCCAGAAAGTTTTTCGGATGATGAGCATGGAAAACAAGCCTGAGACGACAGGGCCCGATACGGTTGCGGCCGATGTGCCGACCGCGGAAGCGGCGGCCAAGACGGATGCGGTCTTCTCCGCTTCCGCCATACCGCAGGACGAGCTGGCGCGGATGACCGACGATATCATCGCGGCGCTGAAGACAGTATATGACCCGGAAATCCCCGCGGATATCTATGAGCTCGGCCTCGTCTACAAGATCGATATCGAGGATGACCGCACCGTCAAGATCGACATGACGCTGACGGCGCCGGGCTGCCCGGTGGCGGGTGAAATGCCGGGATGGGTGCAGAATGCCGTCGGCGCGGTCGAGGGCGTTTCGCATGTGGAGGTCACCATGACCTTCGATCCGCCCTGGACGCCGGACAGGATGTCGGAAGAGGCGCAGATCGCCGTCGGCTGGTACTGATCAGGGCGAATCGCAACGCTCGGGAACGCTCTCCTCCAGCGATTTTTCCGACGGGGTCAGCGAGCCGGTCATGATCGACATGGGCTGGAAGGGCGGCGCCTCCTGCATGGCTGGATTGGCGATGCGGATCGTGTAGCAGCCGGTGAACACCTCTTCCTTGCCGTCATTGGAAACCGATTTGATGGCGAGCGGCAGGCTCCAGTAGATCGAGCCGGCGGCGCCTTCCGGTTCCGTCTTGCCGAGGGCGATGGTGACGGATTTGGTGTTCTCATAGCCGTTGGCGTATTTTTCGAAATCGGGTTCGCGGCCCTCTTCCGAATAATAGCTGTAGGCGCGCGCATATTCCTGGCGGTTGATGGCGTTGTAATAGGAGCGGATCAGCGCTTCCGGCGTGCTGCGGTCGTCGAGATAGCCGGCAAGCGGACCGGTCGGTTGTTCCGGAACCGCAGTCTCCTGCTTTTCAGGGCTGGGCTGCGGCGCGTCCTGTGCCAGGGCAGGGCCCTGCAGGAGCATGAGCAGAAAGGCGGCGGAACCCAAGACCGGCAGCCGCGAAATGCCGGCATCGATGCGTTGTGCCATTTCTTCCTCCGGATCGACCGGTGCGGTTGGTCTATTGCGGGGATGGTGTTACAACACTACCTATAATTCAAGGCAGGGCGGTGATCTTTTGAAGGCACGCCCTTGAGACAGACAAAGAGGCAGATATGGGCCGTTTTGCAGTCATCACCATTTCCGATGCCGCCGCCGCTCGTGTGCGCGAGATCGTGGAGGGTCGCGAGGGCGCGCAGGGCATCCGCGTCGGCGTGAAGAAGGGCGGCTGCGCCGGCATGGAATATACGATCGATCTGGTGACGGAGGTCAATCCACGCGACGACCTTGTCGAAAAGGACGGGGCGAAGGTGTTCGTCGCGCCGGAGGCAGCCCTGTTCCTGCTCGGCACGCAAATGGATTTCGAGGTGACCACGCTGCGCACCGGCTTCGTCTTCAACAATCCCAACCAGACCTCGGCCTGCGGCTGCGGCGAATCGGTGGAACTGAAGCCCGCTTCGCCCGAGGCCCTGCGCCAGGCGCAGAACGCAGCCTGATACGTGCCGAAGGTCCGACTGCTTCATGGACAATGACGATATCCGTGATCTCTTCTCGTCGCTCGGGCCCGTCGTCATCAAACGGCTTTTCGGCGGCAAGGGCATCTATTATGACGGCGTGATCATCGCCATCGAATATCGCGACGAAATCCTTCTGAAAGCCGATGAGATCAGCGCACCTTATTTCGAGGGGGCTGGATGCGAGCAGTGGACCTATACGGGCAAGAACCGGTCCAAGCCGGTCGCCATGCCCTACTGGAGCATTCCCGGCGATGCGCTCGATGATCCCGACATCATGGCCGAATGGGCGCGCCGCGCCTATGAGGCGGCGGTGAGAAGCGGCAAATAGAGCTTATAGCTTACGAATCTTCGGTTCAGGACGATGCTTCAGGCCTGAAACCACGTCTTCGACGATTTCCTGCAATTCCACCGGAGTGGCGCCATCCCGCGCCTGGATCGAGATACCCTGCATGACCGCGGCCAGATGGCGCGCCAGACGCTGAACCTCGCTTGCGCTTGCAAATGGCCGAAGCGCTTCCGCAATCCGTTCCCGCATGGCATTGCGCCGGGCGGCGGCATCCCGGGCGAGGGACAGGTGATCGGGATGACAGGCAGTCAAGCCGCTGGAGATCATGCAGCCCGGTTCCCGGTTGGGATGCGTCACAGCCCGGACCGCTCCCTCCAGAAGCGCCCGCACGGCCTCCGTCAGTGAAGCGGCCTTCTCGATCGAGGCAAGGTCCAGCGAGCCGAATTTCTCCTCATAACGGTCCAGCGCTTCCCTATAGAGCCCCGCCTTGTTGCCAAAGGCGGCATAAAGGCTCGGTGGCGCAACGCCGATTTCCCGTGTCAGATCGCCGATCGACACACCCTCATAGCCGCTGCGCCAGAACAGGCGCATCGCCGTCTCGACAGCCTTTTCCCGGTCGAAGCTCCAGGGGCGCCCCCCGCGCAGCTTCACATCACGTGATTTTGCATCTCGTTCCATAGTGTTCACTAAACAACCCTTGACAGGCGAAGTCAAGGGAAGGTTGAGTAGTGATCACTAAACAACATGGAGCAAACACATGCATCACTCACGACGAACATTCCTCTCCGGCATCGCCGGCATTGTCGCCCTTGCCATTGGAACGACCTCCCCGATGCCGCAGGTCCGTGCGGCACCGACGGCGACTGCCGAAACGGTTTTGAAGGAGAAGGACGTTGCCTGGGAAACATTCTCCGTGCGCTCAAGCGACGGCACTATGCTGGCTGGCGAGGCCCAGGGCGATCCTGCAGCTCCGGAAATCCTGTTCATCCACGGCCTGCGCCAGAGTCGCCTGAGCTGGGAGAAGCAGTTTGCCGATCCTGCGCTTGAAGGCTTTCGTATCGTCAGCTTCGATCTGCGCGGCCATGGCGATTCGGATAAGCCGACGTCCCCCGAAGCCTATTCCGATGCCGATAGATGGGCGGATGACGTGGCGGCCGTGATCAAGGCGGCAAAACTGCGCCGGCCGGTGCTGGTGGGCTGGTCGCTCGGCGGCTATGTGGCGGGCGCCTATTTGCGCAAATATGGCGGCTCGAATATTGCCGGCGTCAACCTGGTCGATGCCGTCACGAAGCTTTCACCCGACCTTCTGACCGACGAGGCGGCGACGTTCACCCGCACCACCACCTCGCACGACCTGGCGGAGCGCACCGCAGCCACGGCCGATTTCCTCGCCGCCTGTTTTCATCGCTTGCCGTCGGATGAGGAGATGCAGCGCATGCTGGTTATCAACGGCATGACGGCACGCGTGGTGAATGAGGGTTTCGTGGCAACGAAAACGACCGATCTCGAACCTTTCTTCAAGGCCTATGACGGCCCGATTCTGCTGACCCATGGCGTGCATGACCGGCTCGTCCGCGTCGCGATGTCGGAGCGGATCGAAGCCATTCACCCGAACAGCCGGCTTTCGCTTTTCTCCGAAAGCGGCCATAGCCCGTTTTACGAGGAGCCTGTTCGCTATGGGCGGGAGCTTGCCCAATTCGTGAGAGCTGCAAACGAAGAATGAGGAAGTCGCGCCATTTCCTTGCTGTGAGCGGGGGAGATGGCGCGGGTTCTATCCGATACCACGCTCGGACAGAAATCTGACGGCATGGCGCGTCGGCAGCGTCAGATGCTCGGGTAGGGCGGACAGGCTGAACCAGCCGATGCCGCCGTGTTTTTCAGGTTCCAGCAATTCCGGCTCGCCGGTGAAGCGATCCGCATGAAAGATCGGCGCGAACCAATGTTGCCGCTCTTCATGGTAGAGCTGCTCGCTCATTCCAATGACGGAAAGGGATACGGCGTCGAGGCCGGTTTCCTCCAGCGCCTCCCGGCGGGCGGCCATTTCCGCCGTCTCCAGAAAATCGACCTTGCCGCCCGGTATTCCCCAGGCGCCCGCTTCAGGAGATTTCCTGCGTTGAAGCAGCAGGATGTGGCCTTCCCTAAGGAAGACGACGCCGCATCCGACCCCGGGCTGCCGCATGGAAGCCGTTAAATCTTGGCGTCGATCAGCATGAAGGCGGGGATATCGTCGCCGAAGCCGACGGGCGTCGGTTCGTCGTCGCGCTCACGGTCGCGCTTGCGGCGATCGTGCTCGTGCTGCGGCTTGCCGCGCCGCTCCTCATTGCTCTTCTTGATCGCCTCGCGATGCGGTTTTTCCGCGCGATGCACCGGCGCCTCATCCTCGGAGATACCGGGCGCCTCCACCTGAGGCAGCACCTCGTCCTCCTGCGGGGCAGCCTTGCGGGAGCGGCCGCCCTTTTCCTTGCGTTCGCCGCTTTTCGTCCGTGCATTGCGGCCGCGGCGTGGTGCTTCCTCGGTCTCGGTCGAGGCGGGCAGGGTGGAGAGATCGCCATCGAGCCATTCGATATCGGCGCCGATCAGCTTCTCGATCGCCGCCAGATGCTTGGCATCGGCGGCCGTGACGATGGTGAATGCCTTGCCCGAGCGCCCGGCGCGGCCGGTGCGTCCGATGCGGTGGACATAGTCTTCCGCATGGATCGGCACGTCGAAATTGAAGACATGGCTCACATCGGGAATATCGAGGCCGCGGGCGGCGACATCGGAGGCCACCAGCAATCTCAGCTTGCCTTCCCGGAAGTTGGCCAGCATCGCCATGCGGGCGCGCTGGTCCATGTCGCCATGCAGCGCGCCGGCATCGAACTCGTGTTTCACCAGCGAGCGGAAAAGCTCCGACACATCCTTCTTGCGGTTGCAGAAGATGATGGCATTCTTCAACTCGTCGTTCTCGGCACGGATCAAATCGCGCAGCGCGGCGCGCTTTTCCCAATCCTTCTTGCCGGATTTGACCAGGCGCTGGGTCACCGTCGTCGCCGTCGATGCAGCTTTCGCCACCTCGATGCGGACGGGTGAATGCAGGAACTGCTCCGTCAGCTTGGTGATCTCCGGCGGCATGGTGGCGGAGAAGAACAGCGTCTGGCGGGTGAAGGGGATCAATTTGCAGATGCGCTCGATATCGGGGATGAAGCCCATGTCGAGCATGCGGTCGGCCTCATCGATGACGAGGATCTCGACGCCGGTGAGCAACAGCTTGCCGCGTTCGAAATGGTCGAGCAGCCGGCCCGGCGTGGCGATCAGCACATCGGCGCCGCGTTCCAGCTTGCGCTCCTGGTCCTCGAAGGAGACACCGCCGATCAGCAGCGCCACGTTGAGGCGGTGGTTCTTGCCATATTTGGCGAAGTTTTCCTCGACCTGGGCCGCCAGTTCACGCGTCGGCTCAAGGATCAGCGTGCGCGGCATGCGGGCGCGGGCACGGCCTTTTTCCAGGCGCGTCAGCATCGGCAGGACGAAGGAAGCGGTCTTGCCGGTTCCCGTCTGGGCGATGCCGAGAACGTCCTTGCGTTCCAGAGCGTGGGGGATGGCGCCGGCCTGAATGGGGGTCGGTGTGGTGTAGCCCGCGGCTTCGACAGCGGCGAGCACTTTCGGAGACAACCCGAGATCGGCAAAGGTGGTCAATGGAGGCGTAGCTCTCTCGTTGGAAGTTTTATCACGCCAATCCTGTCAAGGCGACAACGTCAGAAAGCAGTGACAGAGCTGCTGCAAGACAAGAAAAGCGCCAATCGATACGCTTAGCGTTTACTTGCAGGAACGCGTTACGTCGCAAAGCCGCAAAAGTCAACCAAAATGGGGCAAAAATCCCGCAAAATACGGGCCGTTGGCGAACAAGATGTAAAAGCGCAGTTCCAGTTTGGAAACATTCCATTATCGAAATGTTCTCGCGCTTCAATAGAGGAACTGCTCTGTCAAAATCCGCTCGTTCCAGGAGTGATCCTTGTCGAACAGGATCGTGGCCGTTTTGTCCGGTGCTTCGCTGATGGTGACGGAGGTGACGGACTTGACCTCGGTGTGGTCGGCGACGGCGTTGACCGGCCGCTTGTCGCCTTCCAGAATATCGAAGCGCACCGTCACGTCCTTGGGCAGCAGCGCGCCGCGCCAGCGCCGGGGGCGGAAGGGGCTTACCGGCGTCAACGCCAGAAGCGGGGAATCGAGCGGCAGGATCGGCCCCTGGACCGAGAGGTTGTAGGCCGTGGAACCGGCGGGCGTTGCCACCATCACGCCATCGCAGATCAACTCCTCGAGCCGGACCGTATCATCCACGGTGATCCTGATCTTCGCCGCCTGGTAGGATTGGCGCAGAAGCGACACCTCGTTGATGGCGAGGGCGATGACGGTGCCCCAGAGCTCCGATTCCGCCTGCATCATCAGCGGCCTGATGGTCTCGGCATGGGCGGCCTCGATGCGCTCGCGCAGGCCTTCCTCGTGATAGGCATTCATCAGAAAACCGACCGAGCCCCGGTTCATGCCATAGATCGGCTTCCCGGAATTCATGAAGTCGTGCAGCGTCTGCAGCATGAGCCCGTCGCCGCCGAGCGCCACGATGACATCGGCATTTTCGGGCCGCTCCTGACCATAAAGCGCCGCCAGCCGATGCGCGGCCTCCACCGATTCCTCAGCATCCGACGATATGAAGGAAAAGGAATTGATCTTACGGTTCATTGTCTTCCGTGGGCAGGTTGGCGGAGCCAATGGCTATCACAGAGAAATCTCCATGGCCATTCCCGTCATCCGGCGAATTTTCATTTTACAGATCGATCGATTATGCTAACCGGACGTCAGTGCCCTTGTAGCTCAGTTGGTAGAGCACCTGATTTGTAATCAGGGGGTCGCGGGTTCGAGTCCTGCCGGGGGCACCATTTCTTTGGCTGGAGGGGTGGCCGAGCGGTTTAAGGCACCGGTCTTGAAAACCGGCGTGCGGGAGACCGTACCGTGGGTTCGAATCCCACCCCCTCCGCCATAAGCCTTGATTTTATTGAGTTTTTCGCGATTTTTTACCGCTTGCCATAACTGTGAAAAACCCCGCCGCCATTTCTGACGACGGGGCACACGCGGCACCATGCCGATGGGTTTCGATCTTCCAGTGGCCGCGCGATTCGAAGTTATGTCATCCTTCGGTCACTTCGCAACAAGCGGTACGTGAGCGGATCCCGCTCCTCGCGCCGCTGGTTGCACTCTTTGCAGGCGAGCACGAGGTTTGACTTCGTATTTCCGCCACCATCGGCTCTGCGCTGTAGGTGTTCAAGTGTCGCGGAGCGGCTCCATATGTTGTCACGCCGCGCGAAGCTCAAGGACATGAGTTCGTCGCAGTAATAACATCTGCCTTCCTGAATGCCGAAAAGGTACCATCGTAGGTATCGACGCCGATTCCTCTTCATGCCGCCACCAGTACGTCGTCTACCATCATCAGCGTCTTGCCTGCGAGATGGCCGGCAAGGAACCTGACCGTATAGAAAACCGGCCCCGGCTTGCCGCTGGCGCGAGTGGCGGGGTGTATCGAAAGGATCGCGGCGGGAAGATTTTCAGTGGTGTGCCGAACGGTGTCACCTGCCTTGAATGCCATGATTTCCGACTCCTTGTTGCCTATAAGCTCAATATTGGGCATAGTGCACAACATTGGTTTTCATGTCAACACCATGCACAAGGTTGGGCACCATGACAATAACTGCACCTCAGTGCCGCGCGGCGCGAGGCTTAATACAAATGGATCAGGCGGACTTGGCCAAGGCTGCCAACGTATCTCGCAACACGATCGTGGAATTTGAGAAGGAGCGGCGCACACCCGGTAAAAACAATCTCGCCGCCATCCGCGCCGCCCTTGAAGCTGCAGGCGTCGAGTTCATCAATAATGAGCGCGGCGACGGCGTGGTGAGGCTGCGGTTGTAGTATGGATGATGCAATACGCGATGAGATCGTTGTATTGATGAGGAGCGGAGACGGTTATTTTGACCATGACCGCCTGTCTCTTAAGCAACTTCAAAACTCCGTGCCGGTCATCGGCGACAGACTGACACTTCATCCGGTTGATGAGGGCCTTGCCGTCTATCAGGTCGAACAGAGGTACTTAGTCGACATGAGACCTGATGTAGGCGATGATTGCCGCTTCTGGGTTTTGGTTGTTGACCAAATCGATGAGGACCACTTCCTCAAGCTTGATGATACTCTTCGACATATTCACCGCGAAGAATTCGATGTTGTGTGGTTACAAAAGCCGCCGTCAGAGCCGACCTGCGTCGAAACCGCCGACGATCTCGACCGCAACAATCGCGACCCTGCTTATTGGACCCAAAAACGCAAAGAAATCCTGCGCCGGGAGCGCGAAGCGCGGCTGGCCGCGATCCGGGCCGGGGAAGAGCGAGAACGGGAGGAGTGATTGATCTCCTCACTGTCAGAGGGCGATGGTTGCGGCGAAGTTGGCTACGATGCAGCAAGGTCGCCCCTCGGGAAAAGATGCAAATTTGCATGTTTCCCGTGACGATGCCGCACGCATGCTTAATGTGTCCCCGCGCACAGTAGCCACGGCAAGCTCCGTACGGCGGGAGGCCACACCAGAACTAGTTGCAGCGGTAGAGGCCTATGAGGCTCTGCATGGAAGTGCGAAGGCAAATGGGGCAAAAGCGGCCAACGCGCTGATGGGCAGAGGAGACGCAAACGCCAAGTTGGCGGATGCGTTCACTTCAGACACTGCGAAGAAGACTGGCCAGTCTGAGCGCGCCATTTCGACGTAACGTGCAGGTGTGTACCATTCATTGTCGCCGGAGAAGGATGAGAGGCGGGAGTTGATTTCTCGGCCGAGCGCCGCTTTGGTAGGCTCGTGACCGCGAGAAATTATTGCGTCGAGAGAAGTAGATATTATTTCTGGATGCGCCTCTATAGCGTCACGCGTTCTTCTCGCGTCGTATACGTCGCCCTTAGTAAGCCCTATTTCATAGTGGGTGGCAGAGTTTTTGACGGGAACTTTGCCACCTGTATATTGATTTCCGTGATCACCACCGAGCCCGCGTATCTCACCCCGCGCCTGCGCTGCATCGTATTCATCGGCCAGCCGCCGCTTCGCCATAGCCTCAATTTCAAGGGCATCTGCCTGCGCGCGGTACACGGCGCAGATCTGACGGCATTGCAACGCGATGAGCAGTTAGCGCGGTGGATTGAACTTACAGATCGTAAACCGTTTCAACCTGAGACGGTTTCCAAAGGCGGCCGAGGCAAACAATCGGGAGTTAACGCTGCCGCTCGGGAGTTGGGTGTATCCAAACCTGACGCCCACCGCGCAGTGAAGGTCGCATCTTTAACGGAAGAGGCAAAAGAGACGGCAAAAACAGCTCGGCCTAGAAAGCAACCGTACTGCAAACAAAACCGGCCTCACACGGTGTTAGCGGAACATGTGAGGCCGGCTACCACCTTTTCCATCAGCGACCCTAGGTGGCGGGAGAAAATAACAGGATGCCCGTAACGATTGCAAGGCGATGAGGGTAGAACGGGTTTGGGCGGCGCTGTCGCTTACAAATTCCTCGTTTTCTGCGCCGTGCGCACAGCGTGAACGACCCGTGCCGCAAATTCCTGCTGCTGCCGCGCCACCACCTGCTCGAGCCTTGCCACCGCTTCGACCGAAGCGCCGCGCGCGTCGATGTTCCAGGTAGGTGAAAAGGTAGTGTTGTTGTTGTTTGTCGCACTAGGAATGCTCGGCACGCGGGGCGCCGATACGGGCATGTTGGCCATGGAGCGTAAGACGTCGTTCGGGATAACTTGCGCGCCGCGGGGGAGGTTCACTAGCTCTGGACCACGTTCACCAACGATCGACAGACCGCCTCTTGCTCTGTTCGTTCCCGACGCATAACCCGGCACACGTAATCCTGCCCACGGGTCAGATTTGCCGCCGCCCAGAAGCCCGCTCAGCAGGCCGCCGCTACCGCTGAAAAGCGCGTCGAGTCCCGAATCCAGGAGGCGGCTGCCGAGCCGACTGAGTGCATCGGAAAGAACGTCGCTCGCCTTTGCACCATTAAGGAGACCGTCCGCCAACGTGCCAGCAAACTCGCGGCCAGCATCTTTCAATTCCTCAAGCCGATCCTTTTGCTTTTCGAATGCCTCATTGGCCCGGTAGGTCGACTCGACCAAAGACTCGATCTGCCGTTTTTCCTCTTCCGTAGCCGCCGCACCGGCATGGCGAAGGGCGGTCATCTTTTCCTTTTCGACGGTGGACTTCCCCACCAGACTGGCCTCAAATTGAAGCTCTGCGATCAGTTCCTCGACGGCCTTGCGCTCGCGTTCTGCCTGGCGTGTAGCGCGTTCCCGCGCCTTTTCTGCATCAGATTTGCCCGTCGATGGCGGCGTGATTGGTGTAAAGCCGAGACCGCCGCTATTCGTCTGAGCCGGAGTGGAGATGGCCTTGCGGCGTTCTAGCTCGGTATTCAGGCGCGCTATCTGGTCGTTGACCGACTGAAGCTCCGTCGCGGCATCTTTCCCGATCCAGCCGAGTATTGTGTCCTCAGTCGTGCCGGCCTGCGCCTCAAGCTGCGCCCTGCGCTTCGTGAGTATATCAAGTTCGGCATTGATGCCGGCGATGCTTTTTTCGTTCATCGCGTCGAACTGCGAAATGAAACCCTGCAGCGCTGTCACGGCATCGACAATGGCGCCCTTAAGCGTGGACCCCACCGTTGTCGCGATCTGGTTGAACTTCTTATCGATCTCCTCGGCTCGCTTGATGAAGTTTTCATCGAAAACAGCGCCCATCTGTTCGGCCTCGCGCAACGTGGCGCTGATGCCGTCCCGGCCCTGATCGATCAACCGGACAAACTGCTCGCCGCCCTGACCGCCCAGGAGTTCATCGAAGATACGGACACCCGCTGCGGTATCCTTCAACCGGCGAGTGCGATCGATAAGCTCCAGCATTAGGTCAGCAGGATTCTTAAGGCGCTCTTTCACTTCCTCGGGCGACATGCCCAGGCGCTGGAATGCTTCCGCGGCGCTGCCCTTGCCCGTCTGGACGTACTCGTCGGCGCGAAGGTTCAGTTCTTTGAAGCCATCCGTTAAGGCGTCAATGCCTATTCGGTTTTGGTCCGCCACGTAGCGCCAGCGCTGGAAATCCTTCACGTTGATCCCGGCCGTCTCCGCCTCCCTACCGAGGTCGGCGAAGGATTTCGTGACGTTCTGTATCGCCGCGGCAATGCCTCCAACGCCGAGCGCTCCGGCGCCTGCTAGGAAGCCTTTGCCGAAGGTTGCGGCGAGTTCTTTAAATTGGCTGTCTAGGCGAACAACCATGGTGCGTGCCCGTTTCTCGACCTTTCCCATCTGTTGGTCTGAGACCTGGGCGGCCTTCTTCATCGCTTTTTCAAGCTTGTCGATGCGGGCGACCACATCGACCATCAATTTCCTGGATTCTGGATTGGCCATTATGGCTCCTAAACAAAATAAATGGCATCCTCTGGGGCGTCGTCGTATGACGAACGGGCCGTCGCGCCGGCTACGGCACGCCCGCAGGCCATAATGCTTGCCACGGCTGGATCTATGCGATCCGCGCTCCGCTTCTTTGTTGGGCGGCGGTTCTCGCTGGCGTCGCTGTCTAGGACGACATTACCCACGGCCCAACGCAGCAGCGGATTGCCGCCGTGACATAGGCGTCGGTTCATCATCAGCGATTCGAAGTCGTTCACCGGCCGCGCGAAGGTTGCCAGGTTTTGCGGAAACTCGACAACGGGCAGACCGTCCGACTCTAGCGCCTCCATCGTGGCGCGCGCCGACCACTTATCGAATGCGATTTCCTGAACGTCGAAACGCTCGCATAGGCCGCGTATGTAATCTTCGACAATGCCGAGATCTACGATGTCGCCGGGACAGGCTGTAAGGTAGCCTTGATCCCGCCACAGGGGGTAAGGCGCGCTGTCATTGTCGGCGCGGCGCCTGATGCCTTCCTGTGGTGCGAACGATTGCACGTGCAACGCATACCGGCTGTCATCCAACTCGATACAAGCGGCCACGGCGGTCAGGTCGGTGCGCTTCGACAGGTCTACCGCCAGCCAGGCTTTTCGACCTTCCAGCGCCGACAGCTCATACGCCCCGCTATTGGCGTCCCAAATTTCCATGGACCAGGCAGGCTCTGCCGCGCCGTCCAGCCAGACATTAAGATTAAGCTGCCGGAACATCTCGCGATCGGCTGGCCGGTGCTCGGCCTCGCGGACTAGCTGTCGTAAACCATCGATGTCAGGATAAGGCGGAGCGCATGACAGCCCCGGATTAACACGCCGCCAGACTGCTTCGTCACGCCAATCGTCGCCTGGTGCAGCCTCGAACAACACCGGCAAGAAGGCGTCATCTATGATCTGCCCCGTCGCCACCGCTTTCGCGTATTTGTACATATCGAACGCGAGGTTTTCGTGGCCGATGCCTGCCGTGGTTGTAACGACAAGCAAGCTGCCCGGCGTCTTCACCAGACCGGTCTTTATGGCATCCCACAGGTCTCGTTTCTTCCATGCGTGAAGCTCATCCACCAGCGCGAAGACTGGCGTGCGGCCGTGAGCCGTAGCGGCGTCTGCAGACATTGCCCGATAGAAGGCGCCGGACTTCTTGTGGGTGATCCGGCTCTTGGTGTCCTGAACCTGAAAGGCTTCTTCCGTACGCGGATGTGCGTTAATAACGCCAACCATCTCCTCCAGCGCGATACGCGCCTGATCGCGGTCGACGGCGGCCGACATAACCTGGCTTCGGGGAATTCGCTCCGGGCCGAGGTGTAGCAGCGCTAGGGCTGCGCCGAGAGTAGTCTTTCTATTGCCACGCGGGATCAGTGCGAACACTGTCTTTATGCGCCTGGAGCCGTCTGGCAGTGTGTCGCCGTAGACCTTCCGGATCAGTCGTTCTTGCCATCTGTCCAATTGAAAAGAGCGGCCCGATAAGCCGCTCTTGGGGTGACGCAGGGCGCGAATGAATTTGACTGCGCGCTCACCTTTGCCGTGGGGGTCTGGTATGGGGCTATCATCGAAAAGCCATCCAGGATAGCTACAAATCTCCGAAGGCGTCGTCATCGTCATTGCCTGGCGCGCCCCCCTTGTTCTTTGATCTGGATGCAGGCGTTAGCCCAAGCTCGCCGGCAAGGCGTGCGAGGGTTGCGTGGTATTCTTTGAGCAAGGTTGTCTCGGGCCGGCGCTTGGGTTCGCCCGACGGTGACTCGAAGGTGAGCTTGCCGTCGGACAGCGCCTCCTCGCATTGCTGTATGTGCGCCACTACGCGACAATAAGCGTCGACTATCGGCAGCTCGTGGTCGGCAATCTTCCTCTGCGCAACAAGTGCTCCAAGCACCTTGCGCCACTCTTTCCGGGCTCTTTCCGGCATATCGGCGGGTGCCTTCGGAACGGCGCTCAGCGCCCCGTCCAGCGCGCGCACTTCTGCTTTCCGTCCCCTCATGTGCCTGGCCTCGCTTTGCAGCGCAGTTCCCATCCGCGGTTACGGCCTATAGGCTTCATCTCCACGATATCGAAGCCTTGGCCGTCGTAAACTACGCGGTCTACCGGCCGAAGTTCCGCAAGATAGCGGATGCGGAATATAACAGCGGTCTCGGTGGACGTGCCCCAGGCACGCAGGAATTCCTCGGTGCTGGCTTGTACCACCTGCGCACGCATGGTTGCGTAGTCTTCATTGACTGGAATCTGCCCGCCGTAGCCATCATCCTGGTAGGTGGTGCGCTGCAAGGTGATGACCTTGTCAAGCTTTCCTGCTCTCATATTGCAACCATATCCTCGGCCAGAAACTTAATCGTCACGACGCCATGGGCGTTATCGCCAGTCGTGCCGCGCAAAAAGTTCGTGTCTTGAAAAAAAGCGTCCAGCGCTATGCCCTCAACGATGGCCGAAAGGTGCTTAACCGCGCGTCGGATTTCGCCACAGATCGCCTTGCACTTCGCCATGCCCGGCTCGGTGGTCCAGACGTGCAACATCATGTACACCTCTGACGCCGTGAGGCATTCGGCATCGTCTTCAACGGTCTGACCTTCGCCGATTATGATGCAGGGAAACACCTCGGGGCGCGTGTTCTTGTCGATGATATTTGCGGCCGGTACCAACGCTGTGAGCGAAGGGCGAGCGCGCAGTGTATCGACAAGCAACTTCTGCGCGGAAAGGCTAGGTTCACTCATCGACTAGCCTCTCGTAATCTTCGAGTGCCATCTCCTTTAACCGGTCCTTTGTCTCGCCTTCCATGAAGGAAATGCCGCCTTCCTGCCGGCCGGGGAGAGCGATGAAAAGTTCGCCATCAGTATGACGACGCCGAACACTGCAACATCTCAGCCTAAAGTCACCCACGATTGCCTGAAAAAACGCCACAATGTCGCTGTTTCGCGCCGGGGTATTGGCCCGAACCATGCGCAAAATCTCAATGTTCATCTCTTGAATGCCTCCGCCACAGCCTTGGAAATTGCTCGATCTATGCGCCGCCGTACGCGCTTTTTCGTGGTGTTGACCGATGGCCAGAAGAAGGGGGACGCAGGCATATCCTCGGTCCCGTACTCCTGACCGAGCGCCACGTCGAATCCGTCCTTGGCGTTCTCGTCCACGGCCTGTACCCGGATCGCCATCGGCACGCCGGTATCGACTTTGAGTATGCTGGATTTCAGGTCGTTGCCGTTAGTCTTTGGATCATCCGGCACGAGCAAACGCATCCGTGCGACCATCTCGTCGGCGCCCTTCTCAACGGCCGGTTCGACCTGGGAGCGCACTGCTGCGGGGATTGCGTTCAAGGCGTCTATAAGCCCTTGGAGGTCTCTATTACGAGCCACTCGGATAGCCCCAATAATTGCGGCGCTCGGCCACGATCTCCCAAACGCCGTGGGGCACCTCCATGCCGGAAACGCCGACCAGCGTGCTCTCGCGGTTTTCGTACCATCCGGCGGCAAGCATCTTAACGGCGGCAACAAGGTCGGCTGGCGGCAGCGGATACTTTTCCTCGATGGTGTAACCCAGTAGCGTTTCAAGATGCGCCTGAGCGGCGTCGATTTTTGCGGAAATCAGGGCATCATCGACGTCATCGGTAAGGCCGAGTTCGGCTTTCATTTCGTCAAGCGTGACTATAGCCATTGTTCAATTTCCTTGAACTATAAATGTGTATTGTTCAAATTCCCAATTAGGGAGAATTGCGAAAAGTGGGCGGCGGGTGGTCGGGAAGCGATCGGAAAAAGTTGACGGCCTACCCCCGGTTGCGCCATGGTGGCGGCGGGAAAGGGAGGCAGCATGTTTGGACGAGCCAGACGCCGTGCGACCGCACACGCAACCGAGTGCGTTCGCTCACTGATAGCGACCTATCAGCACCAGCACGGGCTGCCTGCAGGGTTTTGGTACGATCGTTATGTGCTCGGCTTCATGGGTTTCATGATTGGCTTTCACGCGACGTTCACATCGGGCGAAAAACTTTCAGAATTCGACAAGGGGCATGTCTTGCATGACGTGTTCAGTGCCGTCTCCAATATGAACGGCATAGCGCTCGTAGGCGAATATAAGCGTCTTGCATTTGCAGATCCGAAGGACGAAGCATTCGAGATGGGTGCCGATCATGCGGCTGCTATCGCCTTCACCGGAATGGGCAAAACGTCGCCTGAGACCAAGTTGTACTACGATCGCGCATGTGAGGTAGCCGAAGCGATGGGCGAAGAGAAGACACCATCGACCTTGATGGCTATCATGTTTCACAACCTGTTTGATCGAACAGTACAAGAGCGATTGTACACAGACTAACGCCCAAATCCACCTTCGCTTTTGATGTTCTTACGTCGATTGCACACGCCATTATAGGGCTGCCAATTCGACCTATCCCAGAACAAGCGCATGTCGCCTTTGGGTGCACGAATGTGATCGACCATATCGGCTGGCCTGCCACATCCGCATGCGCAGAGGGGATTGCCTAGCGCCGCCAGAAACGCTTTGGATTCGCGCGCCCATTTGCTGTCATAACCACGGCTGGCTGCGCTACCACGCTTGGCGTCGTTGGTCCTCTGGCGCTCGACAGCACGCTTGGCGCGGCAATCGCATTTGACACCCTTAGGGACGCTGTAGCCGCATGGGCAGATGATATTATTCGCCATGAATGAACGGGGCGGCCGAAGCCGCCCCTCCCATATTACGAGCCGGAAGCCTTGAGCAGTACGGTAGCCTCTGGCAACACCGTTTTTCCGCCAACGCGGCGACGTGCTCTGAATTTCACGATGCCGGAATCGGCGCCGGTGTAATCGTCGCGCATGATCTCCAACCCGACGCGATCGACAACCTGGTAGGTCGATGCAATGTCACCGAAAGCGGCGAAAACGCCCGTGCTCGGAGTGCCGCCAACGTCATCCAAATCCGGCGCCTCGTAGACTGGCGCGCCGAGTAGGCGCGCTGGCGTGCCGTTACCCAGCCCATCGCTCCAAATCGACTCGCGCGCATCGGCCACATCTGCGGCCTTGCGGATCGCGCCCATCGTCTTCCGGGTCATCAGCCACGAACCCCGCGCTGCATAGGCGGACGGGAGGCTATAGTAGAGGTCAACCAAATCGGTAAGTATATTCGCGCTTGCCACTACACCATCGAAGATCGAAGGATCTTCGACCAGGCCAGTCGGCTTACCGTTGCCGTCGCCTGTCATGAACGCCTGCGCCTCGGCCTGAGCAAACTTAATAGCAATGCGGGCGGCCAGGAATGCTTGGAGGTCGACAAAGGAGTCTTCCAGCAGCTGACGGCTGACAGGGATGGTCACCGCGTGCTCAAAGACGTCGATTTCGACCTGATCAAAGGTGGGTTCGCTGGCAGGCCGGGGACCGACCTCCGTAACCCAGCCGCCGGAGGCGTCCGTCGCCAAGGTGGGGATGTAGACCTTCGTCGTGCCGATCGCCATTTTTGCGGCGAGCGCGCGCAGCGGGTTGTACTCGACCAGCTTTTTCAGGATGTTGGTGCTGTATTCCGGCGCTACCGTGTAGCCGCCGGCTGATGGCGTACCGATGGTCAGAGTTTTAACGTCGGCGTCGATCTGACCAGTGCGCAGGAACTGATTGAGAGCCTTCGTTTCGACATCGCTGCCGGGTTCGTTGTCGTTGTCCGCATCAAGGCGATTTGCCTTGGCTTCGATGGCGTCGAGGCGGGCGGCGAGCTTCGTTTCGATGCCGGCCAGCTTTTCGTCAATGGCTTTGGTATCAATCTGGTCTGCAGTAGCAGTAGTCATAGAGGATATATCCTTAACTGTGGAAACGCGGGCACCGTCATGAGCGGGCACCGCAACGAGCGACACCTCAACGAGGTCCAAGTCGCTGATTGTGCGGCCGCCGCCTTTGCGGGGCGCCGCCTTCTTGGTCATAAACCCGACGCTAAGGCCGGTGACCGCTTTGGCCTGGAGAAGCGCGCGAACCTCTTTTGCCCTGGCCACGTCATCGACAAGAAGCTTTCCGCTGACCGTTAGGCCGTCGCTATCGACGGCGATTCCGTCCCACACACCAACCGCCTGGGCCTGATCGTGCGCGAACAGCATGGGGAGTGATTTACCGATGGCTCCGGCGAATGCGGCAGGCTCGATGACGTCTCCGGTTCGGTCAGGACTGGAAAAGTCCCACGCCTTACCGGTGACTGTGCCCGCCTCATCCGCGATGAAGCTGGCCTTGCATTCAAGTCGTTCAAGCGACATCAGCGGACTCTCGGAAGACGATTTCCGTCAAGATGTCGACGGCCAATGGCGCGTAGTTGCCCGGGCCGTCCTTATCGACGGCTGCAACGACCTCTGGGTGCGGCACGTATGGCACGACAGTGCCGGGCAAACCGTGCCGGCGGGCGGCTTGTGTGAAGCTCCACGCCAACCGTGCTTCCCGCGAGGGGCCGTGCAGTGCAAAACTCAGGATATGTGCGACTTCGATAGCCGACCACTGTCCGTCCGTGAATTTTTTCAGCATCGCATAGGCGGAGCCGCCGGGCAGCGTTGCTTCAAAAAGGTGGGGGTCTTTGATGTGGAACTCGCGCTCCGCACCGTCGAATTTAGCTTTAATCGTCATGCGGCCTCCTGGCTGGCTGGTGGTGTGTTGTCGTTTGCTGGCTTCGCGGGCTCGATGGCTGGATTGGCAAACTCGTTACCGCCTTCTCGCGGGTCCATGCCAAGCCACGACCTGGCTTCGTTGGGGTTCAAGACACGGGCCGTAATCAGCGTCGAAATGGCCGTCGCCCTGGCCGTTAGGTCGGCTTGCGTCACGTCATCTATGTCGAATGCAATGCGATATTCACCGCGCTCATCATCGGATAGAAGCGCACGGTTAAGTGCCGACTCCAGCGCCTTCACCCACGGGATCAACGTGTAGGTTATAAACTCCCGGCCTGCTTGCTCCATGTTTGACCACGTGGCGCGGTCCATCTCGAAAAGCATTGAAGGAGGCACGCGGAACGCGCGTGCAATCTCGATGGCCTGGAATTTACGAAGCTCAAGAAATTGGCTGTCAACACTGGTCAGAGTTAGCGGTTTGAACGTCGTACCGTCCCACAAAACCGCAGTGTTGCCAGCATTACCTGAGCCGCCGTAAGCCGCCTTCCAGCCGGCCAGCATCTTTACGACGCCGCCATCACCAATCGCTTTCGGAGACTCAATGATGCCGCCCGGACGCGCGCCGTTCTTGAACAGATTGCCTGCGTGAATCTCCATCTGCTTCGCCGCACCGATAGCGTCTGCCGCCATGGAAAGCGGACAGCGGCTAAACGCACCGCGGAGGTGGATGACGTCGCGAGATGGAATGCGCTTTCCATTGATGCGGTAAGTCGGCTCCTGTGTGCCTTTGCTGTCGAACTCGACCGTAATCGATCCGGGTGTGTAGTGGATGACCTCGCGCGGCTCGCCGCGTACCCTGTTAACCCATGCAAGGCCGCCAGCATCGTAAGTGAGAGCCTGCGCAACCAGATCACGGATCAGCTCATAACCACTGGTCCACGGATTGGCGGCGCCGGTTAGGAGTTTGGCTGCAGGATGGTCCGGAACGTCCGCTTCTGTGTCGCCTACCTTCCGTTTGACGGTAACGTCCAGGCTAGCCGCGGCCTCCGCAATGACCCGGATCGCGGCCTGCACCGCGGGTACACTAAGCGCCTGGCCGTGGCTCACGCCAAAGCCGGAGGGCGGGCCACCAGCAAACAGTTCGTAAAGGTCAGGATCGCCGGATGCCGTACCGGCAGGCAGGGCTTTCTCTTCGATGCGGGCGGCTTTACTAAATGGCCACATCGGCAGCCTCCTTGATTTGGTGAACAATTTTCCCGATAGGGATCCACAAAGTTGGCTCGTCCAATGGGCCATTCACCGAAAAATCTGTGACGGCTGGCATCGACCGGCCCTGCTTAACGGCAAGGACAGCTTGCCGGGCCGATGGCGAAAAGCCAAGTTCGACCGAAGCGCTCCAAAATATGGGCAAGCCGCAGCACACAGATATCCTGTAAAGAGAACCTGCGAGCATGGCCGACCTTTTCAGAAAAGAGGTCGACCAGGTCTTGGTTTCGGTGGATGATAACATCCAGATGTCCGAGGCTGACGCCAATGAGACGCGCAGCGTCGGCGCGGCCGAAGACGCGTTGAAACCAGAGCATGAGCTCCTCCTTTCACATGTAAGTTTCCATGGCAAAAAAAAACGCGGGCCAACGCCGGAGGAAGTGACCGGCGCTGGCGCGATCAACCGTCTCGGTGTCACCCGGACGGGATACATGGCACCGCATGGTGAACAACGGCGCAAAAGAAAAGGCGCCCGAAGACGCCTTTAAGTGTGCTCACTTATAACCACGAAACGCAGTTTGAGGTGCACCCCAAACTATGCCGCTTTCGATCTGCCGTAGATGGTACCTGGCCGCCTGGTTATATCCCTGCCGAAAAAAACCACATTCGCCGCATCATGATCAGCACGGGCCTTTTCTACCGCAGCTGCGGCGCGGCTCGCCTCCACTTCAGCTAACCGTTTGTCACGGTTCCAAGCCTCCCGCAGTGTGTCGATTGCGACGTAAAGCAAGGCCTTGCCGGCCGCCGAAGCCTGCTTGCCCTTGAAACCTCGCGCCTCGCCGATCTGCGTCAAGGTTCGACGGTCAAACAGCGCGTCTTCAAAAACATCGAGCAACGGCCCCAAGGCGCCCCGTAGCGGGGCAAGAACGGCCTTGGCATCGATGTGGGCGATGATGTTGTCCTCGCCGACGGTTGGCCGTGCAGGCGCGATTGCGGGCCGCGGTATGTCGTCGTCGGTGACGGCGTTCCGATTACCATAAGAAACGGCGGCCTTAGTCGAAATGCGAACCCCATGATCGCGCATGGCGCCGTTCTCGGCAAAGTCGGTGCGGCGTGCGACTTCGACACCTTGCTCGCCAATTTCGGCTTTGACATCTTCCTGTGGCATCCCGGCGACGTCGACGAGCATTAGGTAGCGAAGCACCATCGCCGCATCATCATGGCGCTTATCCCGGATCAGCGCTTCGCAAAGCGGAATGGACTCCTGATTATCATTAGCGGCCTGCGGCTTGCGGCGTGGTTTCCAGGGCTTCGGCTCTGGCTGCGGTACGGTCGGAATTTTCGTCACGGTTGCCCCCTTCATCTTTTCAGCAAGCCATTCTCGCGCCTTCACTTTGCTGGCCGGGATGTCCACCGGAAGCTCGTCCGGATCAAAATTGTCGTTTGCTATTTTCAACGTCATGCTGCCTCGCTGGCGGTGGAATTCCACCCGGCTTCCAGGCCGGGGTGGGTGTTCCACCCGGCTGGGGGGTTATAGGGGGGTGGAAGAACAGGGGGGTGGAAGGGGGGTGGAAGAGGGGTGGAAGCGATGCTGGAACATCATGCAGCCTCCGCTTCTTCTGGTCCAAAATCTTCCGCCGCCACGATGAGCCGCTGCCTCTGCTTTGATGGTGGGCCATCGAGCACCACCTTGATAAGGCCAGCCGCAAGCAGTCGGTGCATTGCGCCTTCAAGGGCCTTCTTATCCAGGCCGCCCGCGTCGGGACGCTCCGCCATGAGAGATGGTGCATAATTGACACCCTTCGTCGGAGCGACACGCTGTCCTGTCCGATTAATGGCGGAAAGCAGTTCCCTGAACTTCTCGTCGGCGCGCTTGTTGAGCATTCCGGCTGCGGCGGAGGGCTTGCCGTCATCGAGGGTGAAGGCGCCATTGTCCCATCGCATGCGGATCTCTCCGCCTTTGCGCCCGTAATTTGACTTCATGCCCTTCAAGACACGTAGGTCTTCATCATCCTTATCGGCGGTAAGGTACAAGCGCGAACGCACCGAATTATTCCAAGCGGTCGAGCCCGAAAGCCCCGTGCCTGACTGCATGCCCTGCACGGAAGGGTGTGACAAAAGAACGATTGCGCAGTCGATTTCCATCGCTAGCTTGCGCAGCATCGCTATAAACTGCCGGACTTGGCCGCGCTTGATCTCGTCGCCGCCGAAAAGGTCGGCGGACGTGTCGAGCACGATCAGCTTGGGTTCATACCCCTTGGCGTACTCAGCAAACCGTTGCCATAGTGGCGTCGGCTGCATGGTTCCTGTTCGGTCGGGCTGGGAAAGCATGGCGTCCATTTCGGCCGCGGGAAGCAGGCGAAACAAATGCAGGTCCGACAGGTCGCCTCCAAGCGATTTGGCGATATCCGCAAGCCGGCGGTGAAATTCGTCCGCCTCGTCCTCCGCGCCGAGATAGAGTACGCGCCCCGCCCATGGTTCGAGACCAAGTGTCTCGACTGACATCGCGCCTGCGGCGGCAAGTTGCAATGCGAGAAGCGATTTGCCAACGCCGCCATCGCCGGAAAGCAGCGTCACCTGCTTCATGGGTATGAGGTCTGGTATGTACCATTGACGACTAGGAACACCCTGCCCGTGCCAATCGGCAGGATTTACGAGGGGAAGTGGTCGATTATCGTTTGCAACTTCCTCAGCTTCCGCCGCTGCCCTCTGATGGGAGGTATGAAGCGGTAGCCCAAATTCCATGCTGACGAATAGCCCGATCTCTCTATGATCGTACCTGCCTTCAGTGCGGCCGCAAAAAACCATATCGTGAACGACGTATAGGTCTGAGTTTTGACCAGCGATGACTGCGCCTTTGAGAGACGAAGCGTATCGTTCGCCGCCAAAGCGGGCTTGAAGCTGAGAAAGAGTATCGGATTCAAGCTGCGCGCTGGTCAATGGGCTTCCCCTTCAAAGCGTCACCCGCGGCGCGCACAAGATCGGCGGCCAACTCAGGTGCGAATGTTGCAGTATTGCTGCCCCATGCGGACGGCGCATAAACGCGGTAATCGCCACTGCGCGCCCGCACGAGTTTCAGATTGAAAAGCCGACAATGAGGCGTCAACTGCACGTCGAAACGCGCGATAGTGTTGCCCGAGCCGCCGTGCTCAGGCCGAATATCCAGAATGTGCAAAGGGTTTCCCCCAACTGGTTGAAAGTATGTGTTTTTCTGGCCGCTTTAGCGGCTCTTCTTCCTTGGCGCCTTGGGGCGCGGGTAACTTATGCTTTGCATAGGTGAGGCTAGGCGGCGCGTTTGTGGGTGGGGTGAAAGGGTGGGTCGGAAACGGACCCACCCAGGCAACCATCCATCCATGGCGGGGAGGTGGTTTTAACGCGAGCTCCTACCGATATTCTGTAGTCGTGCTAGCTCGTGCCTCTCTCGAAGGGCTTTGCGACGCTGCCTATGCTGTGGTGAATGACGGTCGTTCGGATCTGGATAGGGAAATGCCCTGTCATAGTTCAAAAGCCACTCGGACTCTTCGCGGGTAAGTCCGGCGAGTACCTCCCAGGATTTTCCATTATGGTCCGTCCATGTGCCAAGAGAATGGAAAAATGACTTGGCTTCCCGTTCCTCGATTGTGAGATTAAGCGCTTCCGTCCCGCCCATCATGCCGCCACCCTCGCTGCGATTCGCGCGTCGATCCATTCTTCGACTTCTTTTCGTACGTAGGCGATGCGGCGTTCTCCCAGTTTGACGGGCGTAGGGAATTCGCCAGCTTCGGCCATCAGCGATAGCAATGTCCGACTCAAGCTGGTGGCTGCAGCGGCTTCTTTTGGGGCCATCAGGCGCGGCAGGTGATTGTCGTTGGCAGCTTGCAAAATTTTCTCCTCCGAGGGGTTGACACTGGATTTACATGCGATTATTATTCGGTGTGTAATAGTCGCTTTGTGAAAAGCGGACGCACGTTATAGTGCTTTTCGCCTCCCTTGTCAATATGGAAAATTGCGCTATTGCGAGTTTTCGCAATAGGACGCCCACTCGTTCATCATCCTGCGCCGCTTTTCCAGCGCCGTTCCACGCCGATAAGCTGCCTCTGTCTTGTCCTTTAAGACGTGCGCCAACGCGGCCTCGGCAATGTCGCGTGGATAGTTTGTGCAATCCCCCACCCAATCGCGAAATGAAGAACGCAATCCATGCAAGGTGGCATCTCCAGCGCCAGCTGCTCGCAACGATTTCGTCATGGCAGTGTCGCTGATGGGGCGCCCCTCGCGTCCACCCTCGAACACCAGCGGCCCAGTCGATTGATCCTTCTGTGTGTTTAGGATCGCAATGGCGCGGTCGGACAGTGGAACCTCGTGAGGGCGGGCCGCCTTCATCCGCTCGGCCGGTACAGTCCATAACGCTGCTTCAAAATCAATTTCGTCCCAAGTTGCACCGCGAACTTCTCCAGACCGGGCAGCAGTCAACGCCGCGAATTCCACGGCCCGCGCGGAAACCGCGGAGGATGCCCGCAGCCGTGCGATAACGGCAGGGAGGTCTTTGTATCCAACTGCCGCATGGTGCCCCCTGGCGAGCTTGCTTCGCGCCGGCAACAGCTCCTTCAAACCACCACGCCAGTCGGCGGGGTTATCTCCGACGAATAGCCCTCTGGCTTTTGCATGATCAATAACAGCGGCGATCCGCATTCGAGTGCGGTCGGCCGTCTCAGGAATCTCTGTCCAGATTGGCTTCAACGTTTCCACGATGTCGTCACGGGTGATGTCGGCGATCGGCTTTGCGTGCAGGGGAGATGCGTACTTATCGAGGGTCATGCGCCATTGCGCTTTGTGCTTCTCATTGCGGAAGCTAGCTTCTTTGACGGAAATTACGTCCTCCATGACGTCCGCGAAGGTCTTGCTCCCCACAAGATCCTCGCCACGCGCCAACCGCTGCCGGATCGCCTCAGCTTTTTCACGAGCAAGCGCTAATGACACCGGAGCCGTGCCTTGACCGTAGCCGCCCAGGCCAATCTCTTTTCTCGCTGACCCGCGACGGAAGATGAAGAACCACTGCTTGGAACCACCGGCACGGACCCTCAAGAAGAGTCCATCACCATCACTATAGATGCCAGGTTTCGTTAGCGCCTTGATCTTCGTCTCGGAAAGCTTGTTGCGCGCCATTGTCGATTCCCGTTGCCATAACTTCGTCAATGAAGTTAAGGAAAATACGGAAAATAGCAAGGAATTTGGTACGAAATATCAATATGTTAGCCAGCGCGGCGGGCACCCCCTCCGCCATTATCTTGTAGTGAACCAGAGACGAGGCTCCCGTTGGGGGCCTTTTTCTTTTTGTTTCAAAGGCGCTTAGCCGAGACGCCCGAACCTCGGAGACTGGCGCCGGGTCCAATTTCCGTCTCCGAACAGCCCTCCGTCTCTAACCGAGCGAACCTCGTCCGGCCCGGTTCGGCTTCGCGAAGGTCAGCGTTTCCAATGGGTTTCGCAGGTCGCTCGACAATTGATTCAGCGGGCGTTCTTCCGGTTGGCGTGGCCGCCGGGGAAACACGCGGTAGGCATATTCGGGGGAAGCCGTGCGCAGCCCGTTGTTATGCTGGGGGTCAAGGACCCGATGTTCTTTGACTTTCGATGACAAATGGCCGCGACGTCAGTAGCCTGGCCTAATGTCGAGCGAGCCTTGGGCCGATGCGGAGAACGATCTGATCGTCGCGGATTACTTCGCGATGCTGGCCGGCGACGTCTTCGGACGCCCGTACAGCAAGGCGGAGCATCGCCGTACTCTCCTGCCATTGCTGAACGGCCGCTCGGAGGGATCGATCGAGTTCAAGCACCAGAACATCAGCGCGGTTCTCAAGGGGCTCGGCGAGGACTGGATTGCCGGCTACAAGCCTGCGTTCAATTTCCAAATGTCGCTCGTCGACGCGGTGGCACGGTGGCTGGCACGCAACCCCGCGTGGCTCGGCCGTCTGCCAGACTCGCGCCCGGCGACGGGTCTTCAGGAATCCGCACCGATCTGGATCGGCCCACCCCCGACGCTGTCGAACCAGCCGCCACCGCAGGAACTGGAGCAGATGCTGCACATCGCTAGGAAGTTCGACGTGGCAGGCCGGGACGAGCGCAACCGCGCCCTCGGCCGCGCCGGCGAGGAGCGCGTTCTGGCGCATGAGTGGGCATCGCTACGGTCGGCGGGACGTGATGACTTGGCGCGAAAGGTCCGTTGGGTGTCCGAGGAGGACGGCGACGGCGCGGGCTATGATATCGCGAGTTTTGCGCCAGATGGCCAGGCGCGCTTGATCGAGGTGAAGACAACGAACGGGTGGGAACGGACGCCCTTCCACATCACCCGCAACGAGCTTGCGGTAGCGGACGAGCGCCGATCAGAATGGTGCTTGTTCCGGCTTTGGAACTTCTCGCGTGAGCCGAGGGCCTTCGAACTGTATCCGCCGCTCGATGCCCACGTCACACTCACGGCCACAGCATTCGTGGCAGGCTTTCATTGATAGCAGGGCGCCGGCGCGCTCAGTCAAAAACCATGTCCATCTGCTCCGCCCACGGCCGATCGGCAACTGTAACGAGGTCGTTCAGCGAAAGCGCCGGTGGCACGCGCCTGATGACGAGGTGTTCGAGCACCTCCGGCGACAGATAGGCGAGCCGCATCATGCGGCTCACGAACCGGTCGGAGACCTTCTCGGCCGCGGCGATATCCTGAATGGTGGAAGCGGCACCGGATTCGAGCTGCCGCCGCCAGTTCCAGGCGCGGGCTATGGCGCGCAGCACATGAGGGTCTTGAGACCGGCCGTCCCGGACCATCACCTCGTCGGGCGGCAGGATCTTCGGCCGCCCATTGCGTTTGCGGATCGTCAGGGGGATGACGACGCGGATGGTGTTCGTCGTGTCGGTCATGCGCGGGCCTCCGTCTGGTGGGGGGCCATCATGTCACGCAGGACCGAGCCCAGCCCGTCGTGGCGCAGATCGACGGCAATGCCGTCTTCGCGAACGGTCACCCGCTCGACCAGCAGCTGGACGATGCGGGTCTGCTCCGCCGGATAAAGCGCCACCCAGAGCTGATCGAACTCGCCGAGCGCCTGGACGACCGCCTTCTCATCGACCGGCGGGCTCTCTTCGCGAAGGGCCTTTATTGTCCGCGCCGCGATCTCGGGCGCGCGGATCATGCGGCGGATTTCGCCGACCACGGCGTCCTCGACCATGCCTGCGGGCAAGCGCAGCGGGCCCGAGGCGTCACCGGTCGGGCGGTTTCGGATCAGGTCCATCGACGCATAGTATCGGTAGAGGCGCGTGCCCTTCTTCGTCGCCGTCGGCGTCATCGCCGTGCCTGTCTCGGTGAAGATGATCCCCTTCAGCAGAGCCGGCGTCTGGCGGCGGGTGTTCTTCGCCCGCAGGCGCGGGCTCTCCTGCAGGATGCTGTGCACCTTGTCCCACAGGACCTGATCGATGATGGCCTCGTGCTCGCCGGGATAGGCCGTGCCCTTGTGCACGGCTTCCCCGAGATAGACCCGGTTGTTGATCAGTTTGTAGAGGAAGCCCTTGTCGATCGGCTTGCCGCGCTTGTTCAGCACGCCTTCAGCCGCGAGCGCTTTGGCCAGCGTCGTGGCGGAGCCGATGGCGACGAATCGCTCGAAGATCATTCGGACCGTCGCGGCCTCGGCCTCGTTGACCACCAGCTTGCGGTCGCGCACGTCGTAGCCCAGCGGGACGTGACCGCCCATCCACATGCCGCGCTTGCGGGATGCCGCGACCTTGTCGCGGATGCGCTCGCCGATCACCTCACGCTCGAACTGCGCGAAGCTGAGGAGGATGTTCAGGGTCAAGCGGCCCATCGAGGTCGTGGTGTTGAACGACTGCGTGACCGAAATGAAGGTCACCTGATTGCGGTCGAAAATCTCGACGAGCTTGGCGAAGTCCATCAGCGAGCGCGACAGCCGGTCGAGCTTGTAGACCACGATCACATCGATCAGACCGGCTTCGACGTCCTGAATGAGACGCTTCAAGCCGGGGCGCTCCAGCGTGCCACCGGAGAAGCCGCCGTCATCGTAGCGTTCGCGAATGGTGGCCCAGCCTTCCGCCTTCTGGCTCGTCACAAAGGCCTCGCAAGCCTCGCGCTGGGCTTCGAGGCTGTTGAACTCCATGTCGAGCCCTTCCTCGCTCGACTTGCGGGTATAGATGGCGCAGCGCTGGCGGCGCGGAACGACCGCGACGGCTTCCTGATGACGGCTCATCGGTCGTCCCTCCGCGCCTCGCGGAGGCCGAAGAAGCGATAGCCGTTCCAATGCGTGCCGGTGATCGCCCGCGCCACCGCCGACAGCGACTTGAACTTGCGCCCCTGCCAGTCGAAGCCGTCCTTCATCACTGTGACGGTGTGCTCCACCCCGTCCCATTCACGCACGAGGCGGGTGCCGACCACCGGGTTGCGGCGATCCGCGATGATCGTCTTGCGCCCGACCCGGCCCTCGATTTCGTCGGCCAGCAGGTCCAGCGTCCGCCGCGTTTCGCGGGACAGCCCGCCGAGGGTCAGTTCCTGGACCCGGTAGCTGAGCCTCAGCTCGAGGTAACTGCGGCTGTTGTTCGGAGCGGGCGTGCCGAAGAGGCTTTCCCACTTCGCCTTCAGCTCGACCACCGTCATTCGCTTCAGCGCTGCAAGCTGTGTGACCACTCTCACGTCCGCCGCATCGCGGTTGCCCGGTTGCCATGGCGCGGCGTCAGTCTTTCTCTTTGTCCCTGGCATTATTGCCCTCCAACTCGGTTGCTCGGTTTGCGACGACCAACACGGCGTTTGAGGGCGAGAATGTCGAATGAACTGTCTTCGCCAGGTGCAGATAAAGAACTGGACTGTTCCGGCAGGATACGCCTCAGCCCCGCGGCAAGAATGCCCGCGAGTTCATCGAGGCGTTCGTCCGCTGACAGATGAGTGGGCAATAGCGGGTTCGGACCGGACCGGGTGTCTTGCATGAGACCGTTCGCAACAGAAGATGATTGGCGAAACGGTAGTCGCAAAACGGTCTTAAGCAAGCAGATTCAGATACTTAACGTGATTACGCGCAATCATTAGAAACGTGGCGCAGATCGCTTGATCCTGGAAGGTGGGATGCGCCGCATCTCAACCGCCAACATCCTATTCTCAGGATTAGGAGTAGGAGAAGGCAGAGGTAGGGGCAGAAACGACCTCGTGACCGTCACCGCGTACCTCAACCATGGAAGCGATCCCCAAGCATTCGCCGACTAATTGCTGAAGGGCGCCTTTGTGGTCCCGCTGCGAGCCGGCAAGACTCAGCGTTGCCACGATCAACTTCTCATCCGAGTCCTTGGCTGCGATCGAATATGTTTGGTGGATGGGGTCGTTGGGCAAATCGGCGTGGTGCGGATAGAGCAGCATGACGTTCGGACAGTCGTAAAGCCTGCCGTAGGCCATCAGTTGGTACACGTCCGCCTGGCTGACACCTTGCTTGGGATCGTCGATGCGCGGGGTCATGCGTTTCCATTTCGTGTCGATGATCAGCGCGATCTGCTCGCCTTGCCGGATGATGAGGTCCGGGCGGGTCCGGAACCGGCCCATGTCGCCCTCGTAGAGACAATCCCGGTGCCCTCCTTGCGCCGACACATGAAAGTCCGTGCCAGCAAGCGCCCGCGACAGGATTCGTCCGACATACTTCTCGAACAGGACGTTCATCTCGAAGAGCAGCGCATGGCCGTCAATTGTCCCGGCACTCGACTGCTGGTGCCGATCCGAGAGAAACAGATGGGCTAGGGAAAGAAGAGCCCGCCAACGCCGGTTCGTGCGATCGAGGACAATCCGATCCCACCGAAGCGCGCTCGGAGGTACGTCGGCGACGTCGGCGTACACGAAAGCCAATTCGCGCAGCGCACGCTGGTTATCCGGCGCGGCGGTCAGGCGCGACAGCTTGCTGACCGCTGCACGCATGACCCGGTTCAGCGCGATGTCTTGCGATAGGACGTCGAAACGGCACGCAAGCTTCTGCGGAGAGACCGCGAGCGTGGAGAATTGCCGTGTTACGTCCAAGCGTCCCCTAAGGGCGGGCAGGTCATCTTCGTGTTCAAGGTAGTGGCGCGGCATCCCTTGGCGGACCGCATCCGTGAGCTTCCCGCAGAACAGACGGATCAGTAGTTCGAGCACTGTCTCGCGCTGCCAGCCGAGCTGCGTCACAGCTCCAGCCTCGATTGGCAGATCGTAGGTCACCGCGAGCATGTGGATGAGTCGAGCGCGGAGCGTCGCATTGGATACTTCGGTCTCTCCTCCTCCCTCGATCTTCGGGAGAATCTCGAGCTGGCAGTCTGGGGTGGCAATGACACCAACGACGCCACGTGCGCGGAGCCCTTTGCGGCCGTGCTCCAGCACACCTTCACCCCCGCGACCGGAAAAGACCGAGGCTCGCGCGACTGCGGCGAGGCGGTCTGCCTGCGCCTCGGGGATCTCGGTGTCGTCAGAGCCGTAGCCGATGCGCTCCCATTCGCGGATCGTGCGGCGGATCATGTCCTGGCCAACTTCCGGTAGTCGAAGCCTTCAACTTCCGAGCGCACTTCCCAACGAAACCTGGGAACGGCTTCACCATCCTCAAGGCCCGGAGGTGCTTTCAGGATCGAGCGCTTGAGAAAGCCGCCGGTGATCGGGCCCTCATGAGTTTCCAGATCGCCGAGCACCGCTGCGATCTTGGCCCAATCTTCGAAGAAGTATTCCGCCAGAAGCGGAATGACCTTGTGGCGCATAACCTCGTCGACATCAGCTCGGGAGCTGCACGAACTGAAATAGGCGTGACCGATCTGATGCTCGCGGTCATAGAGATACTCGATCCGCTCGTTGATCGTGGAGAGAAGTCGCGGCAGGTCAATCCCGCATTTCTGGGCTGTTTCCGTGAGGACGGATGCATTGGGCATCATCTCGCGGAAGGTGAAGCGGCGCCTGAGTGCGGTGTCGAGTAGCGCGATCGAACGGTCGGCGGTGTTCATTGTGCCAACCACATGGAGGTTTGCCGGCACGCCGAAAAGCCGCTTAGAATAGGGCAGCGTGAGCCGGATCTCGTTTTCAGCCCGAAGCCTCTTGTCGGGCTCTAGAAGCGTAATGAGCTCGCCGAAGACCTTGGAGATGTTCGCCCGGTTGATCTCGTCGATGATGAGGACGTAAGAGCGAGCGCTTTCCGCAGGGATCGATCTGTCCACGCCGAGAACAATTTCCTCCAATCCATCCCAGTCGACCAGAGCGCTCTTCAATTTGTAAACGGTGTGCTGCCGGAAGCCATTGGGATAAAATCTCGCGCGCTCCGTTCCTTGGTCATTGCGCCAGAGCCATTCGACCTTCCGACGGTGGGGATGGTGATCGGCATCAGCCTCAAAGAAGTAGTTGCTCGTGATGGTGCCAAAGGCACGCATTCTGTCACGCCCATCGGAAACCACGACGTAGTCACCTATCTGCATATCCGACCGGAATGAAAAGGTGCAGACGAGCTCGCCAGCGTGGCCGCTGACCTCCTTGCCAGTCTGGCGTTCCAACTCGGTCTTGATTTCCGCCCAGTCTTCAAACCGTTCATCTGACCAATCGATCATTCCGCTCCAGCCATGGCGGATTTCGTTGGCATCAAGAGCGTCCTCGATTTGCTCCTCCTCCTGGAGCCGTCTTCCGAGGGCAACCTTGAAGATTGGACGCGTGCGATCGAGGCGGCGATCGCCCGAACCTTCGCCTGGATCCAAGCGAGCCCGTTCGCAGATCCGCTTGAAAATGCCATCCTCGACCTTGAGGCGGAAACCGGCTGTATCTACTTCGTCAGTGTCCAGTTCCTGGCCCTCTGCGCCCTGTGTCTCCGGTCGGAGGCCCTCGACGAACTCCTCGTAGCTCAACGACTGGTGGAAGGTGACGAACTCAATGCGTCCGGCAGCCAAGAGCTTTTGGTAGGCTGCCATAAGCTCGGCGCGATCTTCCGGGACCGGTTCGCCACACAACCGCACCGCCTCGGCCGCGGTGGTGAAGGTTTTCCCTGTACCGGGCGGGCCGTAGAGAATGAGATTCATGGGGGGCAATTCCTTCTGGCTCTCGGCTCTGGTCGCGCCACCCTCGTCAGCGCTACTTGTTCCGTCGACGCCACCTCGTGGTGGAACGCCGATCGCTTGAGCGATTTCGGGGGCGAGTTCATACCGAACGAGCTTGTCGCCTCCGTAGGTCAGGTAGTTCACCGGCCCGCCCGCGATCGCCTTGACCCGTGATGCCAGACCGTCGACGAGCATCGCACGGGCGACATCGACGATGTCTTCTGTCTCGATCGCTTCATCCGCCTTGTTGCCGGCCCCTCGCGGCTTGATCCGAAAGGCCGAGACGCCGGTGGTGCGGTTGAAGTTCCTGACCGGCTGGAAAGGAGCGTCCGTGGCATCGAACAGGACGAACGGGCGACCGTCACCGGACTGAGCTGTTTCATCGAGCTTAAAGCGAAACACAGTGGCTGAGCTCTGGTCGGCTCCGATCCGTTCGGGTTCAGGGATCTGCGCCATGTCCTGAAACATCCGGCCGCCGAGCGCCTGGCAGATGTTCGGCCACGCCTCCTTGAGGCCGAGAGCCTCGTTTACGTCGCGGACTAGCACTTCGACTTGGTCGCGAGCTTTGTCCCGCGCGGGCTCAATGTAGTGTTCGAGGACGTATTGCCGTATTCGATCAGCATCCTTCGCAGGTCCCGGCGGGTCACCTGCCAGAAACCGCCCGTATTGCCCCACCCAGCTCCCCCAGTTGGAGAGCCTGTTGTGGGGGTTGTCGGACTCCGGCATCAGGATCCGGTAATCCTGCCCGCCGGCGCGGGCATCTTCCCGCATTTTCCGCAGACGCTCGCGAAGCGCTTCGAGCCCGTCAGCTTCCCACGCCTCGTCGAGATCCCGATACGGCATGCCGAGCGCAGCAAGATTTTTTTCGATGGTGCGGATTGCATATGCGCGGGAATTGCGCCCTGCTTCCGTTTGAGCGCCACCCTGTTCGAGCCATGTCTTGAATTCGTGTTCTTTCGTCATTCGCAGATCTTGATTTCTTGGGGTCTTTGGAACTGGCGGGCGGCAGGGATGCCGTGGATCATGAAACTGGGCATAGACATCGATTTCATGATCCGCGCCCAAACCGAAATTGGTCGTAGGCGTCCCAGGGCGCGTCCTCTTCGATCTCCCGAACATCGATGGTGTCGTCGAACTGCAGAATGGTCAGGGACATGTCGAGGAACTCGGACACCATCGCCAATTCTCGCACCGGCTCCGATCCGCGGCTGAAGCTCCAGACGCCGGGCGGCCGGGCGACTGGCCTGTCCGAAACGAAACCCCTTTCGTCAGCGCCGATGGCTGCCAGCGCGTCGTCGGGGATCGGTGTCCCCGATCGAACGAAGATCCCGCTCTTAAGGGCGGCCTTGCTTGCACGTCCCCATTTTGCGTAGCCGTCACGCGCAACGATCATCGCCGCCCGCTTATCCGTGAAATCGATCCACTTCCGGCAGGCGGCTATCAATGAGACTCCGTAGCGATCGGTGACATGGTTCAGGAGGTCGACGGTCATCTCCTGACCCTCGACCTGCGCCCGATAATCATCGAGCGGCATCAGCAGAAAGGACGCGAAGATGTCGGCTTCTTCCTCCCGTTGCCTTTCCGCTTCCTGCCACGCACTGGGCCGCAGAGGTTTACACTGGAAATCGAAGTCGCGATCGAAGGAGCCCGTCGCGTAGTCCCGGCTGGTCAAGGCCGGGCGATGGAGCTGATAATGACCGAATTCATGCGCTATGGTGAATCGTACGCGGCCTTGATAGCGCGGATCGTCGTTGTAGACGATGTGCCATTCCGGCCTCTTCCTATGGGGCCTGAGCATACCCTCGAAGCCAGGCAGATCGCCGCCCACAATCTTGCGAATCGGATCCTCGTTGTTTTTGGAAACCTCACGGGCAAGAGCTTCGACGTCCACTGGAAAGCGGTCCTCTCCCAGGACATGACGAAGTAGGATCGAGAGACGGTTCGCCTCCTGCTGAGGAGATTTCCGCTTTCCATTACTCATCAGTCGTCGTCCAAGGCATCCAATATCCGGCGCAGGCGCTCCTTCGCTGGAGCGTCCATCTTCTTGTACTTGCGGAAAAATGCTATGTCCTCGGCATCTTCTTCTTTCACCCCGTCGCCGGCCAGCAGGTACTCGACGGTGGTGTCGAGCGCGGTGGCGATCAGGGCCAGCTTTTCAGCCGAAGGGCGCGCGACGTCCTTGTTCTCGATCTCCCACATGTAGCTCTTGCTGGATCCGACCCGTTCGGCCAGCGCCTCCAGGGTCAGTCCTCGCTTCAGTCTGAGCTCGCGAACGCGCTCTCCCAAGGGTGTTGGCACCGGTGTTCTCCTGTTTTTCTGCCGGGTTCGTTATCGCGATACATCTAGTCCTTGACACGCCGTACGCGCAATCAATATCTTTCGAGGTAGTTCGCAAAAACGAACTAAATTTAGTGATCGGCCCCCACGGACGGGTCCAATTTGATTGTTAGTGCAATGATGGTCGCGGCGCCAGCGCGGGCGGCATTGCTGGTTGGGGTTGCAGGGCCGCCCGCGCGAATGCCGGGATGAAGACCTCGGG